>JADMIO011070267.1_pt1 | contig 63552 bp, 57 predicted proteins | sample 8958161 | NCBI WGS metagenome assembly JADMIO01 (sample SAMN16585339, study PRJNA669376) | soil metagenome | isolation source: Crop rotation soil | place: USA: Cullars Rotation, Alabama | collected 2011
GCCGCGACTTCAAGTCACGTGAATTCCAAGCTTCGGATCCCACTGTGCTGGAAAGGACAGCGAAGATCAAGCGTAACATTTAGTAGCAAGCCAGATGACTGTGACAGAGTTTCATCCTCGGAGTCCAGCAGCGATGAAGACAGAGATAATGACGACGATGAAAAAAATATGGATGAAGATAAATTGAAGCTACCAAATGGAAGACCAAAAAGTATTTGTAAATTTTTCATTTTACGTAGTACTGTTGCATTTCGTCCACTATATAATATTTTTACACTAGTTTATATTTTTACTAGATGTATTTTATTTTACTAGATAATATTTGTTACTAGATTGTGTGCTGGTTAGAGATAAACATGCTGTTGCAATATTTCTTAAAGATGTTCCTTCATTTTTTTCTCATGTGTGTCACTTTTCACAGTTACTTCGAGGTTACTGTGACATGTACAATACTGTGTAAGTCCATTTATTCATCTCTCTTATTAACTGTCTTAAAGAAGTGCTTGGTAAAATAATTAAACTTTATTTACCAAGAAGTAACTGAATTTGAAGGCAGCGACGGAGTTTTTATGTAAATGTGCAGACCAACAAATTTGTATAAGTACGTGATTTAGCGATACCAGTGTTTCTCCGTAGACTGTAAATAAGATTATGAATGGTTTTAGTGTAACAGTATGATTTTATGCTCATTGTATATTGTCATGAATTGTTGTGTTTTTCAGTGTCGACTTGCAAAGACGATATCGATGGTAGAGATTTGTTCAGTTTCGGCTCAGCAAAGAAACGCAATTTTGTTGCTGCTACAAACGATTGTATTAAAGAATACACTTAATTCTATTAATTTCTTATGTCGGAAATTTTGATTCTGCCAGAGTTTGTTTTTATTTGGTTTAAATTCTTTTTATGTTTTTTTTTTATTAAACTCTTTATATTCATATAAAGTGATTTTTGCGGTTGCTATAGATATTCTTTCTATTTCAAGAATTATCTTGATAAAGAATTGGTTTAATTGGTATGAACTAATTCTGTTTAGTATTTATTTAGGTTTGAAATTGAAATAAGTCTTGTGCTGTTTAAAGCACAGTCAAACCGTTTTGGTGTCACATCATTTGCACTGCCAGAATTTATGAGCGCGTATTATATAGCGAGGCAAATCCCTCTGTGATTGGTCGAGGTGAGTAACAGCTAGTAACTGTGCAAGTAAACAGACACGCTGCGTGATGCGCTGGCCCCGTGCTCACAGTTTGGTGGACAACCTAGTCCCGTGTCCGTCTGATGGGTAAACGGACATCGGCGCCACTCTTGCGAGTGGGGAATACTTTGCTTTACATTAAGCAGCATTGCGACAAGTGTATTGTTGTTGAAAGGTAAATAAAATCTCTCAGACCATAAGCACAGTGTGACATTCAGCAGGGTTTACGGTGTGTTTCTGCTCATAAGTGTCGTTCACTGGTCTTGTAAACATTTCAGCAGCAACTACAGTGGAGAACAAGTGTGAATCTATGGAAACAACTCCAGCCAAGACACATCGCAGAAAATCTTGTCTTTCACCTGCGACGACACCATCAGTCAGGTTTAGCACAGCATCGAATGTAGTCCCCACAACTCCGAAGTCTTCGGTTTCAGCAATCACGCCACGATCCATACTCAGGAAAAGATCTTCTTACACCGGTATCTGAATCAATTTTAGCCGTCCAGATATGGAATCTTTTTTTTTTTGTTTTCTGCTGTTTTTTTCTTGAAATATTTTACATTTCAGTTTGTAAATTTGTTTTATTGATTTTGTTTAGTTCTCAATTTATTACTGTTTTGAATTTGTGTCACTTTTTAGCTGGAATTTAATGACATTTGCTGATATTCGATTAGTTTAATTGTACGGTACATTTTTGTTTTTCTTATTTGTTAGTTTCAAATTTGATACGATGCTGCATATGATGCTGTTCTTTAAACTGTTTATTGGTTTTGACTATTGACTTCTGGCTCTGCTAGAGTGTGTAAATTTGATCGTATTCCTCTTTTGTGCTTGAGTTTTTTTCATCGCACTTATAAAACTTGCTTTGTGGTGTTACTTGTAGTTTCTGCTGATGAGTCTACACCAACGACAGCTCTGCGTAAAAGTAAACGCATTGCATCAAAGACTCCACAGCGACTGTGGAAACGTGCAGAAGCTGGTATGTCTTTTTTCCTTGATTTAACCAATAGAAGTAGAGTAATGCTATATCTCTAGCTGTTGTATTCTATCACTGCGTAGTTCTGTGTTAACATGACAGTTACGCAGTTGTATCATTGCAGCTTGTGTTGTGTGATATACTGTCTTGGTATGTATTGAAGCGTAACAAAGTTAGCAGTTTCAATTTTTTAGCTTTAATTCCATCTTGGTACGGGTTCAGCTGAGGTTCATTAGTTGCATTTATTTACTCTTGCATGTACTTTGTCCAACATCAAATGAAATAATTGCTGTGATGTTAATTCTTGTCCTTCTTCTTGTAGGTCTATTCCTTGTTCTTATTGATCCAGTCCTTGTAGCGACAAATTACCAGTTTTATGATTGATGTTGTTATTTCGGTTCATGAAGTTCTATTTACTCTCTTAGTATTGGAGACTATGTTTTATTTAGATGTTGATAGTTCATCATCATCAACGGATCTTAGTTCAGAGTCGGAGTCATGCCCTGAGTCAGGTGACGATGATTCAATTGCTTCGCCATCCATTCAGCAACTTAGTAAATCTACATCAAAGACAACGCAAAGCACACCTACTTCTTCGCGATTGGTCAATACAGCTCCACTTACCACGCCTACTTCTACGGGACTGGCTAATACAGCTTCACTGAGCACGCCTACTTCTTCACGATTGGCCAGTACAATTCCACTGAACACGCCTACTTCTACACGATTGGTTAACGCGACTCCAGTATCCGGTTCTAAGCGACCAGCGAGACGTCGTAAAGCAGAGGCAGAGCAGATCGATGTAATTATTCATGTGTATCACGTAATTGATTGTCAATGCTTTTGGGTATCGTATATACCAATATTTAGTTACTCATGTTGTTTATTTACTAAATTTTAATATCTTGAGATGTGTAGAAAAATGTTTGATTGAACTCACCAATCAGAGGCCGAGTTACATGCAGTGGACTTTATTGAGACTGAAATTGCACGATTGCTATCCAGCTGGCTGTACATGCATTTGATTATTACTCCCGTCATCTAGGAACTTACAAGTCACCAGTATGGTAACATCAGTTACGAGAGTGTGGGCTGTTCTACGTGAAAGAGTAACCATTTAAATCAAATGTTAGTTTAGTTGCCTAGTTCGCTTCCTGATAGTCGTCATCGAATACGATGAGCAGTTATATATATTATTATTATTATTATTGTTGTTGTCTATTGAAGTGGCAACCAATATCAGCACTATGTCAAGTTTGACTTATGGTAGTGACGTCATGTGCAGAGAGAAGATGTCGAATCGTACTTTGCCACAAGATCAGGTCCAGCAGCAAAGACTTCGGATCGAACCCTTGCTAGGCTGGACACACCGCGGTTGGACGTTGGCGAAGTTCGGGAAGAACTGGAAAAGGTCAAGGATAAGTTTGAGGAACAGCGTCGTCTGCTGATGGATCAGCACCGGAAACAGTTTGACAAGTGGATGATGCAGCTTTTGTTAGTTGCAATGGTTCATTTGTTTTTTGTTGTTGTTAATTAGAATATTAATAAAATAAAAGCTAGATGGCAAGAATACTTTGACGGCCTATTAAACGAAGGAGCAGGGGAAAGGGATGGGGAGCAGAGAATTGGGGAGGGAGCAGAGGTGGAAGAAGTGATGAGGGCCTTGCAGCGTATGAAGACAGGCAAGGCAGTTGGACCAGATGAGATACCAGTAGAGGTGTGGAGATTGATTGGAGGGAGAGCTATTTCGTGGTTGTGTTGGTTGTTTAACAAAATTTTGGATGAGGACAAAATGCCAGATGAGTGGAGAACCAGCTGGATGGTACCACTGTACAAAGGGAAGGGAGATGCGCAAGAATGTAAGAACTACAGAGGAATAAAGCTTTTGAGCCATACCATGAAGTTTTGGGAAAGGGTTGTGGTGGAGAGGCTGAGAGAGTTCACACATGTGAGTGACAACCAGTTTGGTTTTATGCCGGGAAACCTACAGTGCATTCAATATTTATTGTAAGGCAGTTGTTGGAAATGTATCAAGAAAATGGAAAGAAATTATATTTAGTGTTTGTGGATATTGAAAAGGCTTATGATTAGGATACCGAGAAGTCTTCTGTGGAAGTACTGAAAAAGGGGTGGAGGATAGTTATATCACAGTGATGAAAGATATGTACGAGGGGCAATGACTAGTGTTAAAACGGTGTGTGGAGAGGCAAGCAAATTCAAAGTTAGGGTGGGGTGTATCAGGGGTCGGCAGTGAGTCCTTATCTCTTTGTCTTGGTTATGGATGCTTTGTTGCAGGGGACAGTGCGGGAGGCACCGTGGGACATGCTATTCGCTGATGACATGGCAGTAGTTGGTGAAACGATCGTAGAAGTGCAGGAAGAGCTAAGGAAGATAACTGACAGGATTGAGGGCAGTGGTTTGAGAGAAAACAGAGTACATGGAGTGCAGTTGGGGAGAGGGGACGCTGAAAATGTGTTACAAATCCAGGATTCTAGTGTCAAAAGAGTTGGGGAGTTTAAGTATCTGGGTCAGTAGTACAGCAAAATGGGAAGCTAGATGGGGACATATCAAATAGAATTAGTGCTGGGTGGGCAAAGTGGAGAGAAGCAAAAGGAGTTTTATGCGATAGAAGAATGCTATTGAAGCTGAAAGGAAAGGTCTATTTGACAGTAGTGAGACCGGACATGCTGTATGGGTCTGAGTGCTGGGCCGTGAAAAAGGGTCAGGTGAGCAGAGTGGAAGTTACAGAGGTGAAAATGTTGTGCATGATGTGTGGGGTAACCAGAAAGGATGGGATTGAAAACGACTGTATAAGAGGATCTTTTGGAGTAGCTAATATTGGGGACAAGATCCGAGGAGGTAGTTTACGATGGTATGGGCATTTGATGAGAAAGAGCCAGGAAGAAATAGCGAAGAAGGTGTGGCAGGATAAAGGGCAGGTGAGAAGGGGAAGAGGAAGACCAAAACAGTCGTGGGATCAAGTTATCAGGAAGGATATAGAGGGGTGTGGTTTGACGAGGGACGTGGCTTTCGACAGGAATGGATGGCCGAGAATGATCTGGATGCTGACCCCAGCTAAGGTAGGGCGAAGGCGATGATGATGATTAGAATATGTTAGGGAGTAGCCGTGACGTAGTAGTAACTAGCTCAGCTTGCTGAGTGGGTCACCCGAGTTCAAATCCTATAAGCGTCATTGGTTTTCATCAGCAAGGCATGCGGTAAACAAGGGCTCCATGTCAGATAAAGTCCTAGCCCAGATGTTCATCGTCCACGCCCAGCAAAATGGGATACCGAGACGTTAAAACCAACTCAGTTATACTATGCATTGTGTTATTTAGTTCTGTTTTCCTGTACTTTATGTTATTTGGTTATATTTATCTGTACCTTATGTTATTTAGTTACGGCTATAATCTACTGCTGCACGGTGTCGGTTCAAAACGTCAGCTTATCGAAGAGTTTAGAGTTAAAAAGTTGTCGAAGCTGAGTCACGTCGTTGTCAACGGTTACTTTCCCAGTCTGACAATGAAGCAGGTTGCTTTCTGTCGTGCGCCTCTCTCTCTATCTCTCCCCATCACTCTCTTTCTCAATCTCTCTCTCTTCTTACTCATTCACTCTCTCTCTTTCTCTGTCTGTCTCTCTCTCTCTCTCTTTGTCTCTCTACGAAGCTAAGTAGTCGTGTTTTATATTGGCGCAGTCGATGGTTTGTGAACAGAATGACAAAAACTAACAAACAAACACACAAAAACGTCAGCTGTGTTTCATTTTAATCACTGGCAAGATAATAACCGAAAAGTGAGTTGGCTTTGAAAGTAAAAACTGCGTCAACGAGGACTGGCTAACTCTATTGCTCTTGTTATTTTTGTTTAAAATATTTTTTAGTTTTAAATGATGAAAGCGTCATTTAGGATCTAGCTCTGTTGTCTGCTAGATATTAGCATCATTGACCGAATGTCTGCTGGACGAAACGAGAAGTTTCTCGAATCCGCTCGAACACTGCTCGTATCTCAAGAAGCAACTCTCTGCTACTCGTTAGTGAAACTAGCTTTGTGTTGAAACTATGGCTTCACAATGATTACAAGTTTTGAATTTTAATTGCGATAAATTGATTATCGCCATTTTAATCGCTCGATGCGTGCGATCCATCGTGCAGCCCTGGTTGAAAGTAATTAGCCGATGGCTTTTGTCGTTATTGTGACCGTGTGGCTTTGAAATTTGTTGCCTTTGATGATAATTTTTTTTAGATTATGCAAGTAGCGTAGGGCTTGTTTTCAATAAGAAGTTAAAATTCTATTTTTATGTTCATTGCGTTTTGCGTTAGGGTTAGTTGATACAGACAGTTGCCACGTGGCAGTTATCTTTTGAGGTGCGCAGAATACGAAGACTAGTATTTGTCTTTGTGTGTATGCCTGTGCTGCTAACAAAGACTAGTTTGTCTCTTTCTCTCTCCCTCCCTTCTCTCGCTCTCTCTCTCTCTGTGTGCAGCTCACAATGACTGGTATTTGTCTCTATGTGTATGTCTGTGCCGCGTACAAAGAGTAGGTTGTCTCGCTCTCTCTGTACAGCTTACAATGACTGGTATTTGTCTCTGTGTGCAAGTCTGTGCTGATAGATATATCTCTGTGTGTTTGTGTCTGTGCAGCGTATAAAGACTGGTATTTGGTCATACACAACGTTGATGGTGTAGCGTTGCGCACAGAGAAAGCACAGCTTGTATTAAGTCTGTTATCTGAGCTGAGAGGCTGTCATATCATTGCGTCTATCGATCACGTTAACTCGGCTTTACGTATGTGCTCCTGATCTTGATTAACAACTACCGGCTTTACTGTACCAAAGATTGTGAGAGCGAGCCTCTTGTCGACTAATCGTTTACAGTAGAACTCCTAACATTAACTCTTAGTAACCTAACTCTAACCTTAACAGTTATAGGTCTAACAATTGATCTCTCAATGGCTAAACTTCTCTCTCAAGATTTTGGGGTAAATATTAAGCTCGCTATCACAATATGGCTTTACTGTATCATTGTTGGCCTTGATAGCTGCTAAATTTACATGATAAATACTTACCGGTTTGCCGGAGAGCAATTCTTTGAACCCAGACCTGATGATGGTAATTAGACGTAACCGGCCTGTGCTTCGTCAGTTGACTCGAACCTTTACCGTAACCCTAACTAATCCTAAGTCACCTACAATTATCGTAGAGTGAATGTAAACAAGGCGTTCCCTCCGACCAATCAGAAAGCTGCTGTGACCAGCGTCAGGTTATGGTTTAAAGAATCGCTACTGTTAACCGTGTGCAAACTTTTTATGCTGCATTTAATGTGTGCCAAATTGTGTCAGACGGAGTTAGACTCGTAGTACTAACCCTAACATTTATATGCTTAAAATTGATTTTGTCACTGGCAAAACTTCTGTCTCTAGATTTGAGGGTAGACATTGAACGCAGCTGTACACTTCTGCAAACCGTGTTGCAAATCTTTTGCCCGTGTTATATTTGTTCATTACTTTATGACGTGTGCCCTGCGGTTGGGGGCTTCAGAATCCTTCCGATGTAGCCATGCATGTCGTAGGAGGCAACTAAAATGGTACTGCTGCCTTGCAGGTAGGCTCTTTAGCCAAAGGCTAGGCCCACCGCTTATAACTGTGGTGGCGACAGGAAGGGCATCCGGCCACTAAAACTCTGCTTCAACAAAAATGAATTGTCGTAAAAAGAAAAATGTTAACGGCGTGAACGATTCCTCTGGTGTTCTGGCTAGAGGAGTCGTGCCCGGTAGCAGTGGGAGGAGTTCACCGGGGCCACTGAGACCGTCATCAAGCGAAAGCCACGGTGGGCAAAAAGAAAAGGTGCGGGTTGCAACATTGAACGTAGGGTCGTTGTCAGGTAAGAGTAGGGAAGTGGCAGAACTGTTGAGAAAGAGGCATGTGAAGGTAGGGTGTCTGCAGGAGACCAGGTGGAGAGGAAATAGTGCACGGGAGATAGGAGAGGGCTACAAACTGTTTTATGCTGGAGAGAGTAGTGGGAGAAATGGTGTTGGGGCAGTAGTGGATAGTGATATGAGGGACAGCGTGGTGGAGGTTAAGAGGAGCAGTAGTAGGCTCATGATGCTGAAGATTGTGTGGAAGGGTGTGAAAGTGAATGTTATCAGTGCATATGCACCACAAGTAGGTTTAGGTAAAGATGAAAAGGAGAAGTTTTGGGAGGAGTTTGATGAACTGATTGGGTCAGTTAGTGGCAGTGAAAGGATTGTGGTTGGGGGTGACCTGAATGGTCATGTGGGCAAGGACAGTGATGGATACAGTGCAGTGCATGGGGGGTGGGGATATGGTGCAAGAAACGCTGAAGGGGAGGCGATATTGGAGGCGGCTGTGGCACAGGATCTGGTTGTGGTAAACACATTGTTCCAGAAGAGAGAAACACATCTGGTGACCTATGAAGCACCGCAGGGGAAGTCACAGATTGATTTGTTTCTGGTGAGGAGGAATGACAGGAAGGACTGTATGAATTGCAGAGTAATTCCGAGTGAATGGGAAGAAGGACAACACAAGCTTGTAGTGATGGACTTAAACTGGAGAGTTGAGAAGGTAAAGAGCCGTAAGAGAGGAGTGGAAACAGTGAAGTGGGGTAAGCTGAAGGAGAAGGAAGCAGAGTTGCGGGAGAGATTGTTGACATCAGTGGACTGGGCAGTAGATGGCACAGTGCAGGAAATGTGGGATAAAGTGGCAGGTAAGGTGAGAATGGTGTGCAGGGAGGTTCTAGGTGTAGTCAAGGGTGGAAAAGCACGTGTCGACAAGGAGACGTGGTGGTGGGAAGGAGACGTTCAGGATGCAGTGAGAAGGAAGAAACAGGCCTTCAGAGATTGGAAGCAGGGGAAGACGGAGGAATTGCTAAAAGCATATAGACAGTGTAAGAGAGATGCAAAGCGAGAGGTGGCAAAGGCGAAGGTCAGAAGGTATGAGGACATGTATGAGAGGCTTGATACAAAAGAGGGGGAAAAAGAAGTGTACAAGTTGGCAAGACAACGTGAGAGGAGCTCACGGGATGTGGAGGGCGGCAAGTGCATCAAAGATGAAGGGGGTAGGGTTCTTACATCAGATGATGAGGTCCAAAAAAGGTGGGAAAGGTATTTCTGTACTCTGATGAATGAGGGGGTAACTGAAGGTCAAGGTGGTGTTGGAGCAGAAAGGAGCACAGCCGAAGTGGAAGAGGTGAGTGTAGCAGAAATTGAAAAAGCAATGGGGAAGATGAAGAGGGGCAAGGCTCTTGGACCAGATGGTATTCCTATGGAGGTTTGGAGGGTAGTTGGAGGGACTGCGAGTCAATGGCTGCAGAGAGTCTTCAACAGGATATTGGTAGGTGACAGGATGCCTGATGAATGGAGGGCAAGCTGGGTACTGCCACTGTACAAAGGTAAAGGCGATGTACAAGAGTGCAAAAACTACAGGGGTATAAAACTGCTGAGCCATACAATGAAGGTGTGGGAACGAGTAATAGAAGGCAGGTTGAGGAAGCAGACAATGGTTAGCAGTGGGCAGTTTGGGTTTATGCCAGGGAGGTCGACAATGGAGCCAATCCTTGTGTTGAGGCAGATGATGGAAAAGTACAGAAGCAAAAGAAAGAAGATGCACATTGTGTTTGTGGATCTAGAGAAAGCGTATGATAAGGTGCCAAGAGAATTGATATGGGAGGTGTTGGAGAAGAAGTCAGTGAGTAGTCGGTATATAGAAGTAATAAAGGACATGTATGAAGATGGTAGGACGAGTGTAAAGACTGTGAATGGTGTGTCACAAAGTTTTGAAGTACGGATTGGTGTGCATCAGGGATCAGCTCTGAGTCCATACCTGTTCATATTAGTTTTGGACGAGCTTCTGAAAGGGGTAGTCAAAGAAGCACCTTGGTGTATGTTATTTGCTGATGACATGGGATTGATTGGGGACACTGCGGAGGAAGTACAGGAGATGCTGGAGAAGGTCAGGGAAGCACTAGAAAGCAGAGGTTTAAAGATAAACAGGGAATAGACAGAACACATGGAAAGTAAATGGAAGGGAGAGGAGGACAGCGGGGATAGGATAACGATTGATGGATCACTGTTGAAGAAAGTAGGAGAGTACAAGTATCTGGGGTCTGTGTTGCAGGCAACTGGAGAAATAGACATGGAAGTGACAAGCAAGATACAAGCAGGATCGCTGAAGTGGAGGGGTGGTAAAGGAGTGTTGTGTGATAGGAAGGTGCCAATGAAGCTGAAGGGGAAGTTTTATGCAGCAACAGTTAGACCTGCAATGAAATATTCTTCGGAGTGCTGGGCTATCAAAAAGCAGCAGATACAGAAATTACAGGTGGCAGAGATGAAAATGTTGCGAATGATGTGTGGGGTGACAAGAAAGGACAGGATATCAAATGAGTATGTGAGAGGCAGCCTGGGAGTGATGAGTGTGAGTGAGGCACTGGCACAAAACAGACTACGGTGGTATGGTCATGTAGTGAGAAAGCAGGAGGATGATGTGGTCTCCAGGGTTTGGAGGAGTGGGAGAGGTGAGAAGCTAGGTAGAGGTAGACCAGAGCAGACGTGGAACCAGGTGGTGAAAAGAGATATGAAGGACAGGGGATTGTGTGACGAGATGGTTAAGGAAAGAAATGAGTGGAGGGCGGCAATTCGGATCCCTACCCTAGCTAAGCTGGGAGACAGGTGAGGATGATGATGATGATGATGATGATGACTTTATGACGTGTGCAGTTTAGGATCAGATAATATTGACCACAGGATGTGGCATAAAAAACGTGGTGGCACTTATGATTCAATAACTTTGGATAGGATAGGAGTATTAAAACCAAAATTTCACATTTTGTAGAAGAATCAATTTGACATCACATTGGTAAATTTCAAGACAGATACTTCTACGGTTTCAAAGTTATGCTACTTTTCCCTGAAGAGTCGAAAATCAAAATTCGATTATTTTGCAGCTAGCATAGCATCAGCTGAGCATAACTTCATAAAAAATTATTTTAAAGTGACGTTAATTAAATGATCAATTCTGATCCGTTCAGAGAAAACTGTTACAACTAAAAGAAACTGCGAGATATTTAATTGAAATGTTCTAGTTTTTTGTCAAATAGATTCCCCCAAATGATGAGAAAATTTTATTCCGACGCTGCAATCCATTCAAAAGTTATTAAGCTACAAGTACTGCCACTTTTTTTTATGCCGCACCCTGTATATTATGATGCGTTATGACTTGTGCGTCTGCATGGAAACGCATCCTGTGACATGACGTGTATAGTGTGGGATCAGATAAAGTCAAGTCGTCTACGTTGGTTATGGTTTGACGTTACAACGTTTGCCCGATACAGTGATGAGACGTCATATGAAAACTCTTTGCTCGTCCAACAGACAGGCGCCGTGACGCTGACGTCATTGACGCACGTCATGTCAAGCTTGACGTCAAACGCTCAGACTATATTCCTCATTATTGCTCGTTATCAGCTCGATCATGAATCGGATCACGCTTATCAAGGTAGGGTAGCTCTACAGGCCACGCCTCCTAGTGGACGGGTCTTAAGACTTTAACCGATCTTGAATTTGATGAAACCTGTTGAAAAGGCTCTAACAGTTTTCATTAATTTGTCTTCGTTAGTGAAGAAAGTTTAAGTAATTTCTTAGTAATTTGTTTGGTTGGCAGTTCCGTAATTTCTATCTTTATTTGCTTCTGAATATCACTGCTCTTGCTTCACTCTGTCTTCCCGTCTTGTCTCTCTCTCTCTCTCTCTGTCTTATCTCTTCCTCCTAGCTCTCGCTCTCCCCCTCTTTCCTCTCCACACACACACACGCACACACACTTTGCTCTGTTCGTGGATATACAGTACAGTATCTTTGTTGTGTAGGTTTCCCGTTCCCGGAACTGTACCAGCAATGTCGGGAGGCGTTCCTAGTCAATAGTGAACCGACCTTGCGCTGTCAGCTCGTTGAATTCCGTGACCATAAACTAATTAAAACGAAGAGGGTATTAAAATATTTATATATCGTGTATCTTTTAATTTTATGCACTTTTTATTAATAAATCTTGAAAATATCACACTTGCTTAATACTTATTGATAATATCTCATGTGTATAGTTAATTATTCTAATTGCATTAATGATGAAATGAGGTTAAATTGTACTAATTAAGTTTATTGAATAGAAATAAAAATCTCCATCGTACAGTATTGCGAAATGCTGAACAGGATGCATTGTTTTAAGTTTCACTGCATGATAGGGTTTTGTTGCTGCTGTTTATGTTTTGGTTTGTCACGTTTACTATGATTGATCATTGGAACATTTAAACGTGTCATTTCATTAAGAGTTCGCTCCTTTACTTAAACATTTACTGATTGTTACTTGATTTACGACATTTTTTAAATTAAAAAGAATAATTTTTAAAATATATTTGAAACCGTTTTCTGAAAATTCACATTTGTTTTTGAACCTATTTTAGGAATGAAAACAAGCTTTATTAAAAGAATAAATATAAAGTAAATTAAAGTTATTGTTTTTTGTTGAATTATTTAGGCTATTGATGGTACCGAGTGCTTGGTGGTTCAAGTCCTTTCATCAGTACTACAAGAATACATGGCTTCCCAACAACAAACTGATGAGTAATACATCTGGATGTTGTTTGCTTTAGATGAGGTTGCTTTGAGACTTGATTGATCACAGACGGCAAAAATTCTTGTCATTAAATGTGACAGTTTCAAGATGATTCGATGCGGCTTTGAAATGTCGAATACTTTTTGCGATTGGTAGACTTTTGGATGTAGAAGAAATTCTTTACGTCTATTTTTGATCGTATTCTTTGCTGAGAGAACTGTTTCCTGTATGCACAATGCACAACAAGTACTGTACAATGTACAGCGATTCAGTAACCAGCGTCGAGTATGGTCTCATATTTCTTTCAAACTGCATGGTGACGATTACGGACTGAACTCGTGGTTTTATTTACGTCCCGGTGGTAATAGTCAGACGGTGAACGCTTGGTACGGTAGTAATGGTCGGATTGATGAACGCTTCTCGGTCTCTGATTGGTTAGCTGACTAAAAAATGTTTCGCTGAAGGAACCCTAACCCTAAACGAATCCTAAGTCACCGTAATTTGCCGCATAGTAAATGTAAACATAACGTTTCTCCAACCAATCAGACTATTGCAGTTGTCGACGTTGGCTCGCCGTCTGACTACTACGTGTTGTGTTGGTGCTGTGAATATTGGCAAATCTCTGCCATTGTTTAATGTTGTCTGACGAAGCATTCTCTCTGTTGGCTGGTGTCAGATCGCTTGCCGCTTGAATCTTGCAAGGTCATAGTGCAAGTACCCCGTGGGGTACTTGCAGTATGACCTTGCAAGATTCAAGTGACAACTGCGGGGGTTTCAAATCTGGACAATTTGCACACTGGAGACTATATATATATATATATATATATATATATATATATATATATATATATATATATACAGTCGTGGCCAAAAGTTTAGCACCGACGAGCATTATTTGCTAAAATTTTGTATGATGTGCTTATGCAGCAATATTATCAAAGTGAAAATTGATCAATTGCTAGTTACATAATGCTGAGCTATCACTTGTTACTAAATACACTTACTTTACTGATATTGTGTTTATTTGCGTAACTGATATTGTGTTTATTTGCTTGAGAGATTAGTGTCAGACTAGACACACCCTCTGCTTTGCAGGCAATGTACAAAAGTCCATTATGCGGCATTCCAGGCAGAGATCGCTGAATCACTTAGACATCATTAACGAAAATTAAGTAACTGGCGGGTTTTCAGGGAGTTATTGTCCGTTAGGTGACAGAATTTTAATCCACTATTTGACACTAATTCTTTCTTTTATCGGTCTAGATTATCTGTGTATCTTTCTCCAATTGGTCAATCGGTAACTCGACTTAAACATTGCACAGTATAGAACTGGAGTTAAGTCGTTCATCACATTATTACTAGCATTTTATTGTAGTAGCAAACAACTTAGTTTTTGTGTAAAATATTCTACTCAGTTGAAAATATATTTTAAGTCATATCAGTATAATGGGAAAATCAAAAGACACTTCTACAAAACGTGCACAAATTGCAATATTGTATGAGCAAAACATGTCGCACAGTGAGATAGCTAGACGTTTGCATATAGCTAAGTTGACAGTAACTCGTGCTATAACGAGAATAAATGAATTGAAGAGCTACAGGTCTCGTAGAAGGTCTGGACGCCCTTGTATCACCTCGCCTCACACAGACAGAAAAGTCTGTCGTGTTGCTACGGTGCAGCCAACATGGTCATTGACTCAAATTGCTTCTCATGCAAGGTCTAAATTAAGTGGTGGTAGAACTGTGAGAAGACTCTTTTAACTGAATTTAATCTACCGTCGCGACTTCCGGCAATGAAACGTCGGCTAACTGTGAAGAACATCAAGGATAGCCTGAGGTTCAGTCGAACGTACCGCCAATGGACGAGCAATAACTGGATGAAAGTCCTCTTTTCTGACGAACCAACATTCTCACAGTTCAGATCCTATGTCAGACACCTGCGACGTCCAACCAATCAACGTTACAACACACGTTACGTGATACCGTCTGTGCGCCAAGCCCCAACAACAATGGTCTGGGGAAGCTTCTCTGGAACTGATAAAGGCAGCTTGTGCTTTATGCCGAAAAATACTACTGTCAACGGACAGAAATATCTTTCGATTTTGAAAGATAAACTATTATTGAACATGGAACTACTTAACTGTACAGTTTTTCAGCATGACGGAGCACCCTGCCACCTGTCAGCTGTTGTTACCAACTGGCCCAAGCAACAAGATGTAGAGGTCCTTGGACCTTGGCCTGGGTCCAGCCCAGATCTCAACCCAATTGAAAATCTGTGGGTTCATATGAAACAGAAGGTAGCAGCAACGAATCCGTCATCTGAAACAGATCTTATTCAAGCAATTAAACGAGTGTGGACGAACGAAATAACACCCGAATGCTGTCGTAATTTTGTGCATTCTATGCCTGACCGGATTGAAGCGGTCATTGCTAACAAAGGAAGGCACAGCACATACTGAGACTAATGAAAATACTGTATGTACTATGCAATACATTGTAATTTAACAGACATAAACAGTCGTTGCTTTGCTTTACGTTTTGCCTATCTGGAGCTGCAGATAAACGTATGTCAGTTTTTGTGTATATGTGTATATATCCAATTGGTGCTAAACTTTTGGCCATGACTGTATATATATATATATATATATACTCGAAAGCCAAGGGGCATTAGAGTGGTGGTAGAGGGTCTGCCCAGCAACCCAAGGAATCCAGGTTCAAACCTCAGTTGCTCCAAAAATGGTGTATTCCATATGTCTACTTTGATGCAAATGAAACCTTAAGCAAGTTTCTTCACTGGCATTGCTCAACCCATTCAATAATGGTGAAAACAATAAGCAAACCAATACCGGCTCAGTCGTCGCCCGGGTCAACAAGGACCACATCAGATATTGGAGTACCTGGATATCTGACGAGAAGTGGGCTACAGGACTCAGGATCCCCTACTAAGAGACCAGGGAAGGGACTGCAGAGCTACTGGAAGGACCAACCAAACCACAAAGGAAAAGATGGACTTGAGATGAAAACAAAGAGGTAATGCGGTGCTACTATGAATCACAACCACATGTGAGAGGTTATAGGAAGCGCATGCGCCGGATATGGATGACTAAATTCCTGCAGTCAACAATCAAGGAGCAGAGACTTGTAAACCAGCATCTTGTAATCCAAAGGAGTACACTGTAAACAACAGTAGAACAAGAGGAAATAATACAGCACCAGTTGCAAGAAACAAAAGAAGAGATCAATGAACTGTCAGAAGAGACATAGACAGTGCAACAGACAATAGCAAGTACACAAGCTAATGTGAACAAGACAGTACCAATATGCTGAATAACAAGCAGCTAGGACTGAGAGAGAAACTGTTAGCCTCCATGGAAGAAAATGAGCAATGTAGACTACCAACACTGAAACATGTACTGTACCTAAGATGCAGATCAGTCAACTTCTAAAGGACATAAACAGAGTGGTAGCTACCATCCCAACTTCAACAGTCGATGAAACAAACCAGCTCATGTACAGTGCAGCATATGTGGTCACACCAGAACTTGATGTTGGTAAAACAACAACCAGGCATCAAACTACAAAAACTGAGCCGCCATGGAAAATAAGACTAAAGAAGAAAATTGATGCCTGCCAAGTGAAAATTAGTTGTTTGGAGAAGATGAAGCAGCAACAACTTAAACAAACTGGTACAAAGGAGCATCTACGAAAGAAGTACCACTTAGAATAGAAAACCATAACAGTGGTACTGGAAGAATTGAAGCAACAGGTTACTGCAACAGCAAGAAAGATAGAACGATTTGAAGCCCGTATCCAACAGTTCCAACAAAATCGCCAGTTTAAAGATAACCAGAAACAGTTCTACAGGGATCTAGATGAAAAAGAAATCCAAGAAACAGAGGTTCCAGACCAAGCTGCAACAAACAAGTTCTGGAGTGACCTGTGGGACAGTCCAGTTGAATACAACCAGAAAGCAACATGGACTCATGATGTCAAGTCAGAGTTTGGTGAACACAAGATGAAAGACTTCACTATAACAACTGAGATGATCAAGAGCGATGCGAAATTGGACTGCCCCTGGAAGAGATGAAGTACATGGATACTGGTTAAGACACATATCAGTGCTACATGAGAGATTAACCATACAGCTCAATGACCTACTTGTACAGAGCAATGTGTCACACTGGCTAACAGAAGGCAGGACAAGCCTACTGATGAAAAGCAAAGAGAAGGGACCCATCCCTAGCAACTACAGACCAATTACCTGTCTACCCACAATATACAAACTGCTGACGGGAATAATAGCAAGTGCCATGCCAGAACACCTGGAGCAACATGGACTGGTGTATGAGGAACAAAAAGGAAACAAGTGCAATGCTAGGGGAACCAAAGAAGCCAAAAAACAAACCTGCATGTAGCCTGGATTGATTACAAGAAAGCCTTTACTCACTGCCTCACTCGTGGATAACAAGGTGCCTGGAGATGGTGGGTGTAAGTGAGAAGATACAGAAGTTTCTCACGACTGCAATGCTCATCTGGAACACAGTGCTCACTGTAAATGGCCATGGAATAGGATGAGTCAACATGTCTATCCCCACTACTCTTCATAGTATCACTGTTGCCAATGACAGTATTACTAAGGAAGACAGGGCTGGATATCAGATGTCCAAAACAGGTACCAAAGTGTCACACCTCCTGTACATGGATGGTCTAAAATTGTACAGAATCTACAAGACAAGAAATGAACTTGAGTCACTATTGAATACAGTCATGATATTCAGCAATGACATCAAGATGGAATTTGGACTTGAAAAGTGTGCTACACTCAGTGTACAACGAGGCAAAGTAATCAGCACTGAAGGGGTAAAATTACCAGAGGGGAACACTGTTAGAGGTCTTCAGCCAAATGAAACTTACAAGTAGTTAGGTATTCTACAGGCTGAGGACATCAAACACAAGGAAGTAACACAAAGTGTTCGAGAAGAATACATATGAAGAGTTTGAAAAGTACTGAAGTCTAAGCTGAATGCGGGCAATACTGTGCAAGCCATGAATACATGGGCAGTACCAGTAATCAAATACACTGCAGGAATCATTGACTGGACAAAAGCAGAACTTGAAGACATGGACCGGAGAACCAGAAAGCATTCAGGGCACTACATCCCCAAAGTGATGTCAATAGTTTGTACTTGCCATGGTGTAGTGTTGGCAGAGACCTTCAGCAGGTACAAGAAGTTGTGGATGAAGAAACCTGGAACCTTGCAGAATATGTCAGGAAAAGCAAGGAACCTGTTCTGCAAGAAGTGCATGACCAATAGCTGTTTAGTAGACTCGAGCCCAAAAGTGACAAAAACACAAGCTCAGTTATGAACCAACACCAAGAACAATGGAAGGGCAAGGCATTACACGGTCACTACATCAGAGAAATTGAAGGAAAAGTCAATACGGAGCTCATGGGGAGCTTAAGAAAGAGACAGAAGGCATGATCCTTGCAGCACAAGCTCTTTGCACAATGCCATAAAAGCCAAAATTGATGGCACCATTGCCAACAGCAAGTGTAGACTGTGCAAGGACAAAGAAGAAACAGTTGACTACTTGACAAGTGGCTGCAGCAAGATAGCACAAGCTGACTACAAGCAGCGCCATGGCAAAGTTGCAACAATGCTCCACTGGAATCTCTGCAGGAACAGAGGCCTACCAGCTGCAGAAAAATAGTGGCAGCACAAGCCAGGAAAAATAGTGCAAGATGGTGAAAGAAAGATACTGTGGGACTTAAGGATCCAAATAGACAGGTATCTCAAGCACAACACACCTGACATAGTGGTGGTTGATGAAAAGCAGGTAAACATAATAGACATGGCCATACCAGGACACATCCGAATAGATCAGAAAGAGATTGAAAAGAAAACCAAATAGAAAGATCTACAGATTGAGATCAAAAGCCTGTGGACGAGAAAGGCAAACGTAGTCCCTGTAGTGATTGGTGCCCTGGGTGCAATACCAAAGGACCTTGTACGGCACTTAACAACAATTGGAGTTGACAAGATCACATCCCATCAACTCCAGATGGCAGCGCTACTAGGAACAGCACTTATCCTGTGAAAGTACATGTAAGGCAACCAGGTTCATGGAGTGAACTCGTGCCTCAGTATACATGCACTGGTCTCACAAACGAATAAGACCAAGAAATAAATAACTAAAAATATATATATATATATATATATATATATAAGTATATACTCTACTTGTTCTGTAGATTGCTACCAATTTATTTAACTGACTGTGATTTATTGTAGACTATTTTTTTGAAACTTTTCTGACCAGTGTCGAAACTAACCTGAAGAATTGTTACTGCAGTCGAGTTGTATTTGAATGGTCGTCAAGAATTATCCTAGCTAGGCTTGTGAGGGGTATAGGCCCAGTGACGTAGCGAAGGGGACAGGTCGGAGCATTTGTCTTCGGGTGCCAAAATGCTCTGTCACCATATTTTTTCTCGAACGTGCATCGCTGACGCGGTGTGCCAGAAAGGAGGGGGCACCAATAAAGTTCCCCGGGTGCCAAGTACCCACGCTACGTCTGTTTAGGTACCGCAGGAGAGAACGGCTCAATCCGAACAGTTCTGTGCAAAAGGATAATGAATGAAACTAGTGAAGTGATCACCACAGGATGGTTAGAATGATTACTCGCAAGATACTATAATCCAAACACTGCCACCTTCGCATACAAATATTTTCTTATTTTTTCTGCTGAATCAAAATTTACGCCAACCTCTTCAGAAAATTCACCAAAGTAAGCAAGATAGAGATGGCGAGCCTAACGCCAACTACAGACTTTCTAACTACTTTTTTTAACCCAAATACATCACCCAGACCTTCTCCTCGCTGTTTGCCATCCAACTCCGTCTTAAACTCTCCTCTGCTCTCTCCTAATCCTTTTTTCAAATGAAAACTTTCTCCTTCCTCAATGCTAAATATTATTCAATTTAATGCAAATGGCATTCAAACAAAGCCTCTGAACTAAGCATCTCTGTACCATAAACCATTCTGACATCATTGCTATCCAAGAAACTAAATTAAATTCTCTTCATCCAATAAAACCCCACACTTTGCATGATATACCTCAATATGAAAAGACCGTCCAAGCAAACAAGGTGGTGGCCTCCTCATCTACATCTGAAATAAACTCCTCTTCTCGGAAATTGATCTACCTCAACTTTCCTCATCCAAATTTGAAATTATTATAGCCAAAATTAATCTCTCAAACAAACTTGATGTCACCATCTACAACCTCTACATTCCTCCAAGAGACTCCTAATTCAATCAATGATAGTGAATTGTCCGCTATCTTCTCTACATTAACTAACACTTCAAACTCCATCATCTGCAGTGACATCAACGCTCACTCAAAACTCTGGTCCTCCTCCATCCCTGATAGCAGAGGAGACATCACAAGTAATCTTACCCTTGACTCTGATCACATTGTACTCACCCACTTGATTACCTTCTAACACAAACCAACTGCCAACCCCCCAGTTATTTTTCAAACAATTCACATACTGTTTGAATTTAATTTATAGGTGTACTTGCCAGTAATTGCCTATCTGACGCAGTGGTGTGGGGTGAATACACCATCATTATGTATGTGGTTATCAGTGTAACATGTTGCAACTAGCAATAGGCAAAACTGTAACGTAAAAGTAGAAGTACTTTGTACTATACTTAGTATCTTGAATACTGTAAGCCTACTGTACGACACTTGTACGTTAGAGTAACGTTGGGCTAATTAATTCATCAAAATAACGAGTTTCTGTATTTAGCAAACCTCTAAGTTACTTTGATTTCAGTAAACCGGTGAAAGTTTGGTACATTCCTGTTATTTCACCCCCAAAAATTTCATTATCACTTCATAGGTAAATGAAAGGATTAGGGTTAGGTTTAGGATTAATTTCTTTACTGTTACAGTTATGTATCTTGCAACATCTAACCCCAACCCTAACCGTAACCTAATGATTTTATGGCAATGTTTCATTTAATGTAGTGGTAGTGAAATTTTTTTGGGTGAAATAACAGGAAAGTACTGAAAATTCACTGTCAATGCAATAGATCATGTTTTTATATTTTTTACTCAGATGTTTTTGCTGTTGCTATAGCCATTTATACCTATGATATAGCCTTAAAGTACCTTTTACAGTACTTGTAACTGTAAATCTTGCAAACTGACGATCGTCAGTCCGTTACATTCCATTCTGTAATTCATTACGCCACCCCCTGTAACCCTAACTTATGCATACAGTGTGCAAAATTGTGCATTAGCTTTTACTTGAATCAAACGCTAACTATTGACAAAAGTACAATACAGCAATTTAATGGTATAACGCTACATTTCTATATATGAACTACTGTATACAGCGCACAAAGGTGCATAGCACCTTTTTCATGATAATTCAATAATTGTGGTAATTTGTCTGGTGTGACAAAATATTAACACTCGCATTACTAAGGGGATATCTACCCCCTGTTTTTTGGAATTTTTTAAAACCATAATCTAGTTTTGGTCAAACCCTTTTAGTTACCTGTAGATGGTCCAGTTTCACACATTTTGCATTACATTAGCTCAAGTCATCAAACTGCTACGATCATTCTACTAAAGGGACAAGGGGGGGGGGGGTGAATACTGCCACCTATAAAAAGCTATGTTAAACGCCATGTATTAATTGTAGTCAATAATTACTGATACCAGTCTGTTAGGCAACCATACAGCAACATACAGCATCATTTTTAAGGACTTGCAGTCACCGGAAATTAAATAATTGCGATTTTTGTGTCATAGTATGCGAAACGTGAAATGTTTCGAATGATCACATTGCTTAATTGCAAATAACTTGGAAAGTTTTAAAGCTACAGCAACATATACACTACATATATGTGTCAAAATGTACAGTTTTGAATGCTGAATCCAATGGTGCAATAAGCTTCTCGATATGTTGATAACTGACCGAAACGCGAGTGGTAACCACCACCCCCTTAGTAATTGACGTTCGTAAAAAGGCTTAGTAAGTGAGGGTTAAACTGTGTTAGTGAGAGGCGAACTAGCAGTGGTCCAGTCAGGGAGGCAAGTGTGCAAGCCCGCGTTGAATGTGAACTTTTACATTTTGAGTTAGCGTAACCCTTACCCCCATGCCAACCCTAACCCCACCTCAAAAATGTTGAAAAGTTCACATTCGAGGCAGGTTTACAACTCTACACTAAATCGCCTGGAAGCAATCTTTCAATTTTAGTCTCAATGATGTCTATCAGAGCTTTCCAATTTATCGGCAATTTAAGTTATTTGACGATCATTTTCTGTGACTTAAGCAAGTCGTAGGGTTAAGGTTACTTTCCGAAAAATGTTTCATTGAATTGATCAATCACTGGCAAGCAGATGCCGAGTTACATGAAATGGATTTTATTGAAACTGAAATTGCACCATTAATCAGTGATTCCTAGCTAGCCTAAGGTTGGCATGGGCATAAAATCATGAAGTATATGGTACGGCTTGGATTTACGTATAGCCTAATCTAAAATAACCCGAACCCTCTTCCTTACCCTAACCATCATAAAGAGGCTCTACAGTAGGTAGAGGAGTTGCTTGAATGTCCTATACCTGTACACAGGATGCAACATTGAACCTTCCATCAACGTGGAAAATAGAATAGCATATCTGACCGTTTCCGAGTCCATGGACCAGTAAATACTGCTAACTACTCTGTTCAATGAACAATTATAATGGCCAAATTACTCATAATAAAGTAAAGCATCTTTGCAGCCAGTTTTGTTCTCGCCTGTCAGAAGATTTTTTAAAATTTAAATTGAACGGTATTTAATTAATTATTTTTCTCTGTGTCAGTCAAAACCACTGACGTAAAGAACTGCTGGATGAGGAACAAGACGTTATATGCTATTGTAGTAAACGTACGGACTGTAGGTACTAGTAAGATGGCGGCTGCAGGCTATCAGTATTGTAGCGGCAGCTTGTATGCAAGTTATTTGTGGTAGTGTTTTCACCTTATTTGTATTGCTTTCTATAATGTTAACGTAATTAACGTTACTTAAAAACATATACAGTTGCATTCTAGACTACTCACATAAAGCAATCTGCAGTAAACAGTCAGCTGGTCACATCCGCCGCCATCTTACTAGTACCTGCAATCCGTCGCTTGGCAGCTTCTTGTTCCTCATCCAGCAGTTCTTTATGTCAGTGGTCATAACATACAGGACTTATTTTAGATACATAGACCTTTGTAGAGTATGGAAAACGAGGTATGATGCTCGAATCTCGTTGGTGCCCTAATTTCATATTTCCCTTGCATTTGCGCTATGCCTTGTTTTACATTAACACATTCATCAGTAAAAACGAGAGCACAAGTAACAAAAACATGACTGCACGTTATCCACAAAGAAAAGAAAACATAAACCATAAAACATAGGGCAAGAGAAAGAAATACAACCTGGCGGCTGACGTAGAAGGTAAGCCTACGTAAAAAAGAGAACAACCTAAACTTAACTGGCGGCTGACGCAGACGATAGGCAAAAGTAACGAAAATTAAAAAATTAAAAATTAAAAGAAAATATACTGTACAGCTACAATCTATACACGAGCAAACACAATAACACGAGCTTTCGCTTGTACACTGCAAGCATCATCAGGTAAAAAGGGGAGAGAGGAAAGGTTGAATAAATACCCACAAGGTGGGAGGGTAGAACCAAAAGATAGGGGGAGTTAGAACATGTCTACCTTTTTGGAGTAAAAGTAGTGACTCGTTGTGCCGTTCTTTGAAGACCATTACGAGAAAGTTCCTCCCTCACAAAGACCTTGTTGTTTATTTTAAACCTGGCCAACGCGTCTCAAATTTTTTCGGCACTAAAGATATTACGTCACCTGGTCTGCGCTCTTGTGTTGTTTACGAATTTACGTGCGCTAGCTGCCATGCTAGCTACATGGGTCAGACGACTTGCCACCTCAGACACAGAGTTGCAGAGCACTTAGGTGTATCTCATCTGACCGGCCGACCCGTACGTTCCCCCCCACACAGCAGTATCAGAGATCATTGTCATCAATGTCAGGGCGCTGATTGCTCAATCAAGAACTTTAAAATTCTTGCATCTGCGTCAACTCCTCTTGAACTGCTGATTAAGGAACGTTTACTAATTGAGCGGAGGCACCCCTCTCTCAATGGCAACAGTGGTGCGCTTGAGTTACTCTTGTTCTAACTCCCCCTATCTTTTGGTTCTACCCTCCCACCATGTGGGTATTTATTCCACCTTTTTCTCTCTGCCCTTTTTACCTGATGATGCTTGCAGTGTACAAGCGAAAGCTCGTGTTATTGTGTTGCTCGTGTATAGATTGTAGCTGTACAGTAAATTCTCTTTTAATTTTTAATTTTCTTTACTTTTGCCTATCGTCTGTGTTAATTTTAGGTTGTTCACTTTTTACGTACGCTTACCTTCTACGTCAGCCGCCAGGTAGTATTTTTCTATTTCTTTCTCTTGCCCTATGTTTTATGGTTTATGTTTTCTTTTCTTTGTGGATAACGTGCAGTCATGTCTTTGTTACTTGTGCTCTCGTTTTTACTGAAGATTTTCGCCCGTGGCTCATTTATCGCTAACACATTCATGTTTTACTCCAAGTCTATGCAATTAAAGATACAGTATTTGATTAACTGATGTCTTACAGCGTAGTCCACACAGGGCCTACAGTACTTTTTAAAAGTCCAAATAAAGCGGTGAAATGGGCCACTTGTTCTCGGTTTTGGATATAATCATATAAAATGGTTTAGCAGTGGAGCTGTGCGGGTAAAACTAGGCCGGTTTTACCCGCACATTTTCGCTTGCCATGCTTTATTTCATTTCTTTTTTAAAGTAATTAACGTGCTCTGTTAAATCTAATTTTAAACAGTTGCAATTTCTTTTTCTTAACGTGCGCGCGTAAACACAAACATATATGATAATAACAATCTGAATACATAAATACAAGCATACATACAGATGTACGCATGCATGCATATCCGATGCATAGGTCTATGCATACAGTTGTCATACATACATGCCTGCATACATAGAAGATAGATATATTAAACTTGCATTATTGCATACACGTATGTCACATGTACAATACGTACACAGTATGCAAGTTATTACAAAGATACATAAAGTAGACTGATTAGACATAAACATGCAAAAAACTAGTATATGCATAATGTACAAAATGTACAAACATACATGTAATGACGCGTACATGTCCTATTGTCATACATTTATCTGATATCCGCATCAGTGTGTGTATGAATTAGCGTTACATTTTAGTCAAGTAATTAAACTGTTGGTGACTTCACTTATGCAGCTAGGTTTACCCGGCCACTGCATTTACCCATATCTGTACACTAGGGAAAAAACCAACGGGTCAGGTCATGTAGGGATAATGCTCTCTAGCACATTCTTCATGCTGTACCGGTAGCTAATCACTTCTTCAAGATCTAACCCAACTAAATCCTTGTGCTTAAAAATTTCGTGTAGTTCTTTGCATGCAAAATCTTCATCAAACTGTGCCAGTTTTTTTAACACTTCTGGATAATAGATTCTGAGTGATTCATCACTGGAACAGGTTATCCAGTACAAGATATATCTCGACAAAATTTCCTTGTGACTCAACGCAAAATGATGGATGCACTTATGATATGAAAGCCATGAAGCAAAATATTCAGGAGGGTGATCAATAAATGCAAAATACAACACACCACGAAAGATGCGATGCAACCAAAGTCTTATTTCAGATATGTTACTGTCTTGTGACATAGATGATACAACTGAGTCGGAATGTTCGTAGTGTCCTAGGTGATGCAACAGAGACTGTTTCAGGACGTGAGATGACACTAGCCTTTTATTGTCATATTTGTTAACTAATAGATTAAGAGATTTGACACATCGTTTTGCCAGCAAATATGCTGTCTTCACAATGCTTGGTGACCACTTAATTTTTTCACTCTGTTCTGCTGAGAATGATATTCTCACAAGTGGCTTGTCCTCTCCTAACCATCGGTGGTATCTGTATGGCCGATCGAAAACGAGATGACATCTAACGTCCTTGTCATCACTGGCTGCCATGCTCTGTGGGGTAGAAAGTGAATTACCCAGATCAGCAGACTTATTTTTTGTCTGCTCTTGGTAGTTGTAAAACTTTTCACCAGATTTACATGGTGAACCCCTAACTGGTTGCCAACCGTTACAAGTTATGCAAGGTGTTATGTCTACTGACACTATGAATGGAATGTTACATCTATGCAGACTGCACAATCTGAGTTTTAGAGTTAGAGTGAATTTACTATTAACAATCGTCTTTTTATATTTCTGTTCATATTCAGATTTCTGTGAAATGTAAGATGACTCACAAACACTGACAAATACTTGATTTTGCATGAATTCCTTATCAGAAAGGGCTTCCTCCACCACTGCTTGAAATCTGTGAAACACTCGTCTACCTAGAAGATAGTCTTCATTATCAAAATAATCATCTACTGCTGTCAGTGTGCTAACATTTAGGCTTCTGAGTAATAAACTGACAAAGCATGTACTCCGATTACTTGGCACGACATCTACATTCTGCCCAAATCCAAGCAGCTCAAAATTGTAATCAAATTCATCTGGTAGGTCAAGTTTTGTTCCTTCCTCTATGCTACCCACCCTAAAAGCTTTACAAGAAAGCTCTTTATTTTTCCCTGACATGTGTGCTGCAAGTCGATGGATAAAATCATCTACTACACTAGGAATTTGTTGTACGGCAAGAGCCAGCTGATCTGTTTTATCTGACATCAGTGGATGATCCAGATTTGTCAACAAACTGTCTACATCCATTAATGCTCGACAGACTGTCAACAAGTAATGTAGTAGATGCAGATTGTTCAAATTCTTTGAGCGTGTACTTATAACATAATCTATATACCTTTTCCATTCAAGATAGACTGGTTTATTTCTTTTCTCTTCTATTTCAACAAACTGTTTAATGTTGTCAGAAGATAGAATTGATGCAATCTGCTTCTCGCACGCTATTTCTTGCAACGATTGACGCAAATGCAAGTAAAAATCAGTCTTTCTAAAATAACAAAGTTGATTGAGCTGCTTCATTGTTAATGCAGCCTTTTCACATCGTGTGCTTTCCTGAAGTGCCTCTGGGAACTCTTCTAGGATATTCTCAGAAATTAACCTGTAGAATTCATTGATCTGGCTGTCAGTAATCATCGTGTAATAGAATTGATGCCATCTGTTTCTTCTGTTTCTTGCATGCCACTCGGCCTGTGGTGCAAAAAGAAAGTACAAGAAGTTTCTGTCCAAGTTGTCACGTATCAATGGATCAGCGCCAGCTTCAATGAATGGTCGAATACAACATAGCAACCGATGGAATGAATCTAACGGAAAAAATGTTCTGTCAATGTCTTGATCAAACTCTATGTAGAAAACGGAATAACGCATTGTAACCAGGTGAAGGATTGTCTTACCACATTTGTTTCTATGATTGATATCTGCACCACAGGCCTGGCCAAATTTAATTTCGTCATGGACACTAAGAAACTTCTGACCCTCAAGACCTGCAGCTGATAACTTATCTCTGTTAACTAGAAGAAACCACCAGACTGTGTTGCCATAAAAATCAACCTCTTCAATAGAAATATTTTCGTCAGTAGTATTGTTCTTTGCCCAATCTTGATCAGAGCAAAGTCTCAGCGCCACCGGCAGCTGTCCATGTGCATTCCTCAGAGATAAGTAGACTGCACAAGTGATATGGGTCAGATACTTGGAAATTCCGCAGTTCTTCAGTGCATCCACTAATAACCATGACTGTATGAAGTGGAAAGGTGTGCTCAAATTGTAGTCTTTAGATGTTACGTCAGCTCCCAAAGAGAACAATTCTACTGCACGACTAACAATACTTGATAAGCTACTGTTCTTGTCCAAAAAGAGACTATGGAGTTTGGTTTGTCCACAGTAATCGCGCTCATTGACGTCCATATCGTCAATATCATGAAGTCGACGACGTTTCGACAGCATGACGCGTTTCTTGTAATCCAAACAATCCAGACGTAACTAAACTATATTCAGTTCTCTCTAGCTATCAAAATTGAACAATGTCCTCAAATACAAATTTTCACAACGTAGAACAGGATATTTCATTTTAACAGTTTTCTCTTTTAACGATAAACTTAATGCATGTAGTGAAGTGGGATTGTCTAGGTTTTTCTCTTTTTATTCTTGTTACTAATACTAACCCTTACCCCCACCCACGCCATCTGCACCCTAACTAACCCTAAGGTCTCTAACTGACTCTAACTAACCCTACTTTCACTTTGAAAAACGTTATGTCCTGGTTACAGAAAACTATTCGCTTGCCGCTCTCAGCATTTGGCACTTAACAACGTCGATGTACACTCCACTACTATACTAGGCCAGATTTGAACGAACGGTAACAAGCCTACAACAACAGGCAACAAGCCTACAGAGCATTGAAGCGTGTAGCAGCTGTTCCGTCTACTGCGTCTGACGTCACGAGCCAAAACGTTGTTTGCCGTTGCTTGGTACAATGTACATGCTTAAATGCTTCCGATTGGCATACAAGTCCGATGTTATGGCCCATATATTAAGGCATAGGCAGAATAGGCACTGCCTATGGGCGAAATATTTTGGGGGCGAAATAAATAAAATTGGGAAATTTTTGCCTTGAATGGTATAAAGCAAATCAAGGGCTTTATTCCACAAAAACCTATCTAATAATAACTAATAAAAATACTCACTATACAACAGTAAGCAGTGCAGCAGTAAACAGTACAGCAACTGGTCTACTGTTTAACACTACAAAGATTTTCTTATTTCTGCATGTATGCGCCTTATCAGTGTTGCCAACATGCTTTGTTTTAAAGCCATTGCTTGGTGTACCGGTATGTTTTAAACTTAAAATTTAAAGTCATTGTTTGGTGTACGGGTATGTTTAAAAGTTTTTGTTTTGTGTACAGGTGTCTTGACACACACATGGCCTTCCAAATAGAAATGATGATAATACTTCTTAATACGAAAATTGTTTGTGATAGGGTAGGCTGCTCTATTTTGGAGTAAAATTAATCACAACCCTAAGGTCCATAACTCTATCTAACCCTAACTCTTCCTGACATATTCGTATATTGTAGACAGGTCATCAACAATTTTGCTTCTATTTCAGTCATGGCGCGCCTTACAAATCCACTTGCTGTAGATTTCTTACTTACTGTAAGTTTGCAAGCTTTACATAATGGAAATGCAAGAGTGCAAGTTTTATTTAGCTACCTTTAAAATGAGTTTTAAGATGAATATCCTAAATCAAATCCTCCTTTCTCATAGTTTTGCCTAGTCTTCTTTAAGTTCCTTTGCATCTTAATTCTTGTTCCTGTCCTTTCTCCAGTAGCACAATTTTTGCATTCCCGGGGTGTCTTTTAGATCAGAGGTCCTTTACATTTTTTTAGCTCAGTGACCTATGTTCCCCTAGGTTTTATGTCCAAAAAGGTTCCCCTACTCTAGTAACTGTGAGACTGTAAGGCCAGCTTTGTTTTATTACGGCTAAGCTGCTATAACTAAAATACACATATATTTGAGATATGTTAGACATAGTGATTTGTAACTACTGTAAATAGGTCACTTTGATATTATTTACAATACATTCTTTTCACAGTTCTAACTATAATCTCTTGATAATTTCAGTTTAAACTATACATTCATTTAGAACCAGTTTACTGCTACTATTAGACCTACATTGGTTGATGTAAATGGGCGAAAGTTCATGTTTGCCTAGGGGCGCCAAAAACCAAGAAATGGGCCTGTCACCGGGCCGTTGTAGTAGTTATCATAACTCCCCTTTGAAACGACTCCATCCATGCAGTATATCATTGTATAGGTGGAATTAGCTCCCCTGTATAATAATTAAAATTGGGGTTTGCAGTAGGTTTAGGGTTAGGGTTAGGATTAGTCTGAACCCTGACGTTTACTACAACCCTCATAAGTAATGTATGGAGAGTCGCCTGAAATTCCATCAGGAATTAGCTAGTTTTAAACTCCTACATTGCGACATCTGCATTTTATCTTCGTCCTGACAAGTTTTGTGTCAGCTAAATCTGGACTTGCTGATTTCTTTGTTGTGCCGCCCTGACCAAAGTTGTCGTCATGTCATGCTCTAATGATAATTACAGCATTTACAGACCCCTGTGAGCACCTGCTCCATCTAACAGCTGACAGGACTTAGAACCTACCATGGTCATCTGCTACAATTAGTCAATTAGTTTCGTGAACTTGTGTCTGGTTCTTCTCACCTCTTGGATGCTTTGCTTGTAGGTGCATGCACGTTGTGACCAAGTCATGCTCTCCTGTGTATCATTAAGAAGATGCCTAGAATCTACAGGTCGTTCAGAAAAATTACCCCATTGTCATAATGCAGTAACTCTGTCAAAAGCAAACGAGTCTCTATGAAACGTTTAAGCTGAATAAAGCCGCCAATTCTGGACAAAACTGCCAAATTTCATGCAGTTCCCCTAGCTGCCTATTTTTAAAGCAATTGGCGATTTACTACAAGCACCCCGTGTTTTAACTTTTCCAAAACGATGTCTTCATAACGTCAGAGACGACGTCATATCCTCGGCAATTGATAGTGTCGTTAATTTAAACGCATTCATTATTGACGTGAAAAAGTTAAAAAACGGGGTGCCTCTAGTAAATCGGCCATTGTTTAAAAAGTAAGCCAGCGACTTGCATGAGATTTGGCTCCTTAATAAGCCTTAAATTTTTCATTAAGAAAGATGTCCTGCTGGCCAGGTTATTAATTTTTTTCAAGGGGGTAATTTTTTCTGAACAATGTACGTATGTATGATGGACAGGATGTACAACAATACACATCCTGTGCATCAGCGCCATTTCACACTGAAAGCCCTTTTATATTAAAAATATAGCTGGCCGAGTCTACTACTGTATATTTTACCATATATTAGGCTTAGGGCCTATTAGCTATAGAACATGTTATAGATACTGTATATATTGGCAGCTATAATGAATAATACACCTAAAAGCATTCCAAAGCAGCTAGGTTGTTCAGTGTTCACAGAACATATTTCAGGATAGAGTGACGAAATCTTCTATCTTTAGCTAACATATACTGTCTTACTTTCAGGAAAGTTACTCTGTAAATGTCACTTGTCAGCCCAGAAATGAGTCGACATAATTGCAGAGGCAGAGAGATGTCTCAAGAGATGTGGCCTGCTCAATGGTCGAGATGCTGTTCTTGCCTCTACAAGGATACAAATCCCATTGCCTTTCTCGTCTCCACACTTGGAGACCCTTCACCTCAGTTCGTTGGGGTGCTGGGACAGTTGGGTCGTGGACTGTCCGGAGGAGTTGTGCACTCAAAGAGGGGACAAACCAAAGAACTCTCATGTCTCTAATCATTATTTGTCTTTTCTTTCACATTACTTTCCTCTTCTCTCCTTCTTCTGCCTCTACTTTCTTCTCTTCAGTCTTAGGAGTGGCGACTTCCATCCTAACCCAGGTCTTTAATTCCTCATCATTTCTCCAGTAAGCATCCTCAACTTTCCATCCCCCAAATATATTTTAAGCTCCCAAAGTTGACTCACAAGGAGTCAACTTTGGCAGCTTAAAATTGCTGTTGACAAATGCTCTGTGCTTCATATTTCTAATTCATCTACAGCATTTAACAACTATCTTCTTAATGGCCAATTGCTAAAAAACCTTGATGTTGCTTGTGATCTTGGAGTTACTGTAGACAAAACACTGAAGTTTGACAAACATATATCTCTCATCACCTATAAAGCAATGAGTAGGGCTCATCTTATTCTTAAATGTTTTAATTCCGAAATCCAACCCTGCTGATGAAAGCTTTCAATGTTTATGTTCTTCCTGTGTTGGAGTATTGTAGTTGTGTTCGGAACATTCGTGACAGATATTTAGTTGATATCATTGAACATGTGCTACACTATTTTACTGAGAGACTTGAAGGTTTTTATAGTCTGTCCTATACTGAATGGCTTGATCCACTTGGCATTTTAACTCTTGAAAAAGGCAAGTAATACATGACCTTGTCTACTGTTACTTGTTACTGCATAATGCATGTGATTTGCAGATTTCAAGCATGTTGCTCACCTCTCTAAATGTTAGAACTAAAGGACATTTGTTAAAACTCTGCAAAAGCAGTGTACTGTTGATGCCAGCAAATATTTCTTTTCATTCATCCATTCATTCATTAATTCATTCATTTGTTATTTGGAAGGGCACCATTTGTGCTGAAACAATGGCAGCATATGTGCAAATAAAACAGCAAAGAGTACAATGATAAAAACACACAGACATACAACATGCAGCAATAAAACCAATGCAGTCATTTTAACCTACAGCTGTGCAACATAAGCTGATAACTAGTAAGAAAGATGGACAGATACATCACTGCTACTTAAATGAAACTTGAAGGCAGACACACTGATAGAATTAACAACACTCGCAGCCAGAGAGTTCCAAGCTCTTACAATACGAATAGTAAAGAAAAATTTACTGACATCAAGTGCACAGTGCTTTGAAAACAGTTTAAGTGCATGACCCCTTGTTCTAACAACCTGTGATGTACATAACTGGCTGGATATCTTAGAATCATATGCATTATGCAACAGAAAGTGCAGCATACAAGATCCTGTATTAGTTGACACTGTTCAAGAGTGCAAATTCCTAACCATTCAAGCCATGCAACATAAGACAGACGATAAAGCCTTTAAGTTGCTTAGTAAAAAACCTAAGTACATGTTCAAGCATATCAATTAGATACTAATTGTGAGGGCTCCAAACAGGCAGCAGTATTCTAGAATGGGAAGAACAGAAGTATTAAAGGCCTTCATCAATAAAATTGGATTTCGGGAATGAAAACATTTAAGAATAAGCTAAACCTACTCATTGCTTTGTGAGTAATGAGAGATGCGTTTGTCAAACTTAAGAGATTGGTCAACAGTGACTCCAAGATCTTTACAAAATCAAGAGGCTTTAATGGTCGGCCATCAAGGAGGTACACAGGTTATAAATGTGACAAACAGAGCATTTGTTTACAGCAATATTAAGCTGCCACACTTTACTCCAGTGTGACAACTTATCAATAGCAGTAACAAGGTCAACAGTACAGGCTAGATCAGGATAACATGTATATAGCTTAATATCATCTACAAAAATTTTACATGTAACATTGAGCCCAACAAAAAGATCACTGACATCATTAATCTAGATAAGAAACAGTGTTGACCAAGGACACTTCCTTGAGGTACACCACTGATAACAGCTGCAAAGTCAGATCTTGAGTAAGTACCATTAAGAATTACTGCTTGCTGTCGCAGTACGAGAAATCAGTCAGCCATGTTAGCAAATTGCCAGAAATACCATAAGCAGCTAATTTAAACAACAATTTATGGTGACAGACTGAGTCAAAGGCCTTCTGGAAATCAAAGTAGATAACATCAGTGTGTTTTCTACTTTGTAGGGCAGAAACCCAGTCATGCACACTTTCAATCAAATTTGTACAAATGTTCAAATTTGCAAATTTGAACGTTTTTGTACAAAGACATGGTGCTGGTTGGTAATTAATTTTCTAGATACCAAAAATTAATAATTTGACTATAAACAATTCTCTCCATTACCCTGCAGCAGGTTGAGGTTAATGAAATTGGTTGATAATTTGAGGCACTGAAGCACAACCTTTCTTAAAAATTGGCACTACATAAGCAAGTATCCGACAATCAGGAAGAACACCTGTTTCCAATAATCAGAAAAACCTGTCAAAAATATGGTAGAGAGGTAACACTAGGGCATTAGCACATCTTTTTAAAAGAATGTTGGGAAGTGCATCAGGACCCACAGAAGTTGAAGGTTTGAGTTTTTGTAATGTAACACAAACAATGGATGGAGAGAAATCAATACTGCGAATATAGTGTTTATCAGGACCAGTTCTATTATTAAATGAAGGTGACAGAAGCTCATTATGAATGAAAACACTTGAGAAAAAGTCATTAAAAAATTTTGCTTTGGCAGAATTGTCTGAGGTAAGAGAGCCATCAGGGCAATAAATGGCTAGCATAGAAGCACGGTGATTTACCCTGCTATTTATAAATTTATAGAAACGTCTAGTGTTATTCCAAATAATTAGTTCAGATTCTTTACAGGAATGAAAGGCAACTATTGCATGACTGCATTTGAAAGCAATGAATTTACAGGTTTTTTTGTTTACATTATTAGGGGAGGTCTTATGCTTCTTCCAAGCTTTGGCCTTGCTATTTATAAGATGTCTGATATGTGGAGGATAGCATGAAACATTCTTTTTACTGGATTGATTGGTAGGAACAGACATGGGCACAAAAATAGATATGGCAGCGTAAATAATCTCAATAAATGCATAATAAAACCTCTAACTGAATGAAAGTGTCAGCAGAAAAATCAATGTTAGGTTTGAAAATCATGACACTGTGGTCACTAGTGTTTATAGGTGGTAGTAAAAACACATCCAATATAAAATCATGTACATTTGAAAAAACTAAATCTAAAATAGAACTATCTCTAGTAGGCTCATAGACAAATTGCATGAAACCATGGGTATTAATAAAACTTAAAAAGGAGTTATAAACTGCATTGGTAGGTCCATGATAATGCTGCCAGTCACAATCAGGCAAGTTAAAATCAGCCATCTAGACCATAGTGTGATTGGTGCAACATAGCTCATTTAAGCAGTTAATAGTATAGTCCATGTAATTCGCAGCATCACAATCATATCCACCACTTCTATAAAATCCGATTACCATACATGAAGAATTAATTAAATGCAAGTCAACACTAATAATCAGAACATTATTATATTTATCAGGGTATATGAACTAGCGAGCAGTTAATATTATCATGTACAAGTAACAGAATGCCACTACCACGAGATGAATGATCAAATCGAACTACTTCATAATGATCAAGACAAATTAAAGTATTAGGCATGTCTTTAGTCAACCAAGTTTTAATATCTAGCAAAAATTACAGGATTAGAAGTTCCTACAAATAGTTGGAATTCAGCTGATTTGTTACATATACTCCTGAGATTTTGTCATGACCCAGAGGCCGTTTTGCTCATTAATTGACTTGAAAAGTGTGAGATGATGTTGATGCCATTGATGATGCTGAAACAGAAGAAGGTGGAATTGAAGTAGTAGAAGTAGAAGTTGACACAGATGAGCCAGAGGATGGAAGAGATGACCTGATAGGTGGGACAACAGTACCATGCTTAGCTTGACACTGGAGGTAGGCTGTTTCAGCTTGGGACTGTGTTAGGTCCCTGTTGCAGAAGACTCGACGTGCTCCAGAGTCAGATGATGATGATGAACGAAGTAATGAAGCTGAATGTAAAAGATCATCGACACAGCTTGGTGATGAAAATTTGCCCACAATTTGAAAATTTGAAAAAAATGCCCACAGTGCTTGGCATTTGGACTGGATGAAAATTTGCTGAGATGATGAGCACAGATGATATTAGGTTCCACCGTTAGATGAGTCTCACAAAACTGTTCAACAAGAGTGATGTCAGAGATGTCACGAGATGGACGAAGACCAGAAATGACAACATTTCTAGCTTTATTTCTCTGGTCTTCTTTTTCACGTTCAATGTTCATCATTGCCTTTGTTGTGACATCAATGAGAGGTTGAATACATGAGACAGTGTCAACAGAACTAGGTGTAAAAGCAATTTTTCTTTACAAACTGTGTTGTGAAAGTATGGAATTCGTTACCTGATAAAGTTGTAAATGCTAACAGTGTTAGCATTTACAATTTTTACAATCATTGCCTTTGTTGTGACATCAATGAGAGGTTGAATGCCTAAGACAGAGTCAACAGAACTGGGTGTAGTGTGTAGAAACACCTTTTCTTTACAAACTGTATTGTGAGAGTATGGAATTTGCTACCTGATAATATTGTAAATGCTAACAGTGTTGGGCTTTTAAAGTTGCATTTGAAAAATCCTTATGTTTCTGCAAATCTTTCATACTAATTATTGAAGATTTTATCTGATTCGATGCCAACAGTGCATTTGTTCTAATTACATCAGTATACCCTTGATGTGTGTGCAGTTCTTTTTCAGAACCACTCATCTAAATTTGCTACACTGATATTATTGTTTGCACGTGGCTATTTTCTTTTCCTCTGTTTCTTATAATGTCAAATGTTGTCAAGGTAACCTCACTGTTTTTTCCTGTCATTTTTTGGTGTTAGTGATATAAATTTCTGCCCTTCTAAATAAAACTTGATGATGATTATGATGATGATATCACCCAGACCTTCTTCTCGCTGTTTGCCTTCCAACTCCATTCTAAACTCTCCTCCTCTGCTCTCTCCTAATCTTTCTATCAAATCAAAGCCAACTGGACTCTATCAAACAATCTTATTCTAAATCCTGACAAATGCAGTTCCACCATTTTCACTCCTGCTCCAGCTGAATATGACAAAAACATGAACCTGACCATCAACAATATTACCATTCCCACTACCATACATCCTAAAAACCTTAGGCATAACTTTCGATACCTAGCTCAACTTTGCTGAACATATTTCACTCACTGTTGACAAAGCCAAAAAGAGTATAAATGCTCTCAAGGCCATTTCCTCACAGGAATGGGGATAATCTAAAGAAACCATCCTACTTACCTACAGAGCAATAACTAGATCCATACTAGAATATGGCTGCACTGTTTGGTCTCCAATCATTTCAGACACCAGTTTCACTAAACTTCAAACTACTCAGAACACTGCTGTTTGATTGGCAACTGGCTGCACCAAGACACACACAGTCAACATCAGCATGCAGAATGTCAAATTCTTCCAATCAAAGAACATACAAAACTCCATTCTTTGCAATACCTTCTCAGAACACACTCACCGCAACACCAATCCCACCACCTTCTGTCACTCCCTTCTCCTAGACAACACATGAAATCTACCATATTTGATCAATCTTACATTAATAAACTTCACATGTCTAATCAGATTAATTAGGAGACTCTCAACTCTCTACAACCATCCACACAAAAACTGTCAATAACTATTTCTCACAATGCCCTGCAAATAAACTTCTGGGCACTCAAACTCTCCCCACCTCAAACACTGAAACCTTATTAAATTTTGATCAACGTTGCTTACTTACTCAAGTAAGATCTAGTAAATCACCATTACTTCAATCCTACTTAAACAAAATAAACCCTTCCAATCATCCTAATCCTTACTGTCCCTTTTACAAGAACATCCTCCACGATACTTACCACCTATTTCACTGCCCTTCTGTGTCCACTACACTTTCCATTAATGATCTTGCCCCCTCGAATGTTCCAATCTTCTGGATAAGTGGGAATCTGCTCTTCTGGCTCCCAATTAATCTGTAGCATCTTGGTGTGCACGATCATCAACCAGATCTACACAAAGAAACAACAACAAGTACAGCAATATTCTAATTGGTCGAAGGCTGAGTTTGTTTTTATTTAGTTGATGATAATTTTTGGCAGCTTGGATTAGTTTAGGTTAGGGTTCATGCCAGAAAAGAACTTGTTTCAGTCAGCTGACCAATCAGCAGCCAGTCAGTCAAAGCTAAGCTCGTTACCTGAATGCTGCATACTGTAATAATGTTAATGGGCTAAGCAGTTACCTGTTTCAACATTCCACAGTAATGAAGAACCTGGGATGTAACCAAGGACTTATCCAACGAATGAAAGGACAAGAAATGGACCATACCTCCAAGGACAAGGACTGGAGCCTAGGAGGGGATTTCAAAGACTAGGACTGCTGTGAGCTCCAAGGACTCTACTGAAGGTACCTCAGAATTGTACTTTCAGAAAATAGATCACTTTAAACCTACGTTAATTAATCACGTAAACCATATTGTAACTTGTAGCCTAGCGTGGTATTGCATACGTTTTCAAAGTGGAATTAAGGTTAGTTAGGGTCATTCAGGGTTAGTCATAGATGGCGTGGCTGTGGTAAGTAACAGGAACAAAAAGTGAAGAATGTAAACAATCATATGTTAGGCTACAAGGTACAACATTGCCTTCGGTAACATGTACGGCTTTAGAGCCACTACTAAATAAAGGCTTTCAATAATAAACTGTTTAATAGAAGATCGTACAGTAAATTGCTCATTGATGAACAAATAAGTAAACATCGCGCAATTAACGGTAATTTAAACTAGGCCCATTCATGGTAACTGAAAAGGCCCTTGGCGACATGGCTTCCCAAGATAAACCCGGACTCGACAGGTAATGAGCGGGATCTAAGCCATAGTGTTTTAGTGACAATTCTCTAAATGATTCGAAACAGTCGGCTAGAATCAAAACATCGCGTTAAATGCAACTCCATATATTCTTTGAGTTTCTGACACAAAGTAATTCCATGATTTCTGTCCTCTTTCATAATCTTCCTTCAAAATGTTCTTCTCTTTAAGGTTGTCGTAGAAAGATTCGTAGCCCGGATACTCTGTAGATTTCAACTTATCAAAGCTGTCGAGATAGGTGTAAGGAAATACACCTTCTGTACTAATAATTCTAATATTTCTGCTGGTACTATATCCCTACTGTCACTAAGGTGACAGGGGATCTGAGTCGACTCTTTATATATATTTTTTTGTTTAGCACCCTTGCAGAATCATCCAGGAACTTGAGCGAGTCTTTGAACTTGAACTGAATGCCTGTTCTTTGGATGGTGACAGTGATGGAGAGATACTTTTCTTCAGTTTGTGATAAAACTTTAAGACTGTTGTCTATTTTATAGAGTTTTCTAACAAAATGCTTAAAGTCATAACCTGAACCGTTGTGAAAGAAGAAAGGTATCTTTAGGGATGTGCTAACTTTGAGATTGCAGCTTTGATGAGCAGCTCCTCTACATTGCATGTACATTTACCAGTTACGTGACAATGATCTCTAACTTTGATGCAGATTGCAGTGAACGTCTTTTTACACAAGTGGCAGACATCTACCATTTGAAACTTGACTAATTCTACCTCGCTAAGCTGTGGTCCACTAAATTTTACTAAACGTTCGCCCAGCATATCGTGTAACTTTTTCCTTCCTCTATGATCGCTGCTATGAAGTTATTCATGGTATCTTCAGCCGATTCTCTTAGCTTGAAGTAGATGTGAATGACCTTCTCCAAGTGCCAATACCCCTCATTGTTGTACCAACTTTCAATCTTTTCTCGAATATGAATGAGTAGAGCTTCGATAGTTTACAGCATTTCATCTTCTCTGAGTACTACTCAATTTTTGGAAGGTACAGTTTTCCTCCGATTCCTGTAATCCAGTAGCTGGATCGAAGTTGGTAAATTTACCTAATAATACTACCTTAACTGTAATTTAATCTTTTTACTCTTTAAAATATCTCTTGTTCTACGCATTAACTGTGGTAATTCTTCGATAACCACGTTGAATGAAGCGACATCGTGCTTCGGAATTACTCTCATGTCAGGAAACATCTCTCCAGCGCTTCCTCAGACTTTTGAACTTTATAGTCATCCGTCTCAATGTCCAGGTGGTTCAAATGTCGGTTGTTTTTCGTACTTCGTTGAAGGAAACGATGCGATCTTTAAGTCGCTTGAAATTCTGTTTGAAAAACCGCAGTGTCTCGTTGCTAGAATTTCTGCTTGTACAGCTTTTAAATGCTTCTTCGTTTTTATATGCTTCCCCCAATTTGCTTTACTTACATTCACCTTACACGAGTAACAGGTTTTCGTACTCATTTATATAGTTTATATTTATTTAAAATTTGTATAGCTTTTCAAATATTTTAAATGAGTTAATACTATATAAATGGAAGGGGGGTGTCAAGAAGTGCGTGAAATGCAAGAAAGATCACCGGTTAAGCGACTATTGCAAGAATAAACACGGGATTGATGGATTATTCTGGGTGTGTCGATATTGCGAGGGAATACCGAATTCGCATCGCATCCTACGCGATGCGAATGCGGTAGAATGGCGGTAGTTGGAGCAAAATATTTGCAGAAACGCGTAGAGTCCAATATTCATAAAAGATATATAGAACTTTTTGTACCCTCTTAGAATTTAAATCACAGTGACCTGACTCTTTAGAGTCAGCAAACACAGTTTGTATCACAGATAGTGTCACCTGTCATATTACTTCCTTCGGAAGGTTGACTACAGTCAACAGTGACAGTATTCGGTCACTTTCGTTCACTATAAATATTTACGATGACTTCTCAACTTTTAAAAATGTTATCCAGCATGAATTCGGAAGATATAAGAAAATACGATTGTATGGAAGTTGTAGTTATATCTATGCAAGCGAAAAAGGAACATCCCGATTATAAGAAAAGCAAATTGTGCGCCTTAATCAGCGTTTCCGAAAGTTATCTCAAGAGAGTCATGAAAGATCTATACATTAAAAGTTTCTACAGACACTATATTCCCGTTAATGTGAATCGAAGAATCACTCATCCATTTGAGGTTGATAGAGGTAAAAAACATACACGCGGAAGGAATGAATCATCAGTTACTGTCACTAAAATGACAAGTGACATAATTAATGTCAGAAATGCTTCTAAGGAGCCCAAAAAGGAAGAGAGCCATAGGCGATCTAAAAAGAAAAAGAAAGTGAAATGAAGGGTGGTACTGGCACTAATGTGATAGCTAGTCAAAAGGGTAGTGAAATAGATAACGTATACACAGCTAAATTATCGTCTGTCACTGAAGTGACAGACGACATCTGCAGTGTCATTACTAGATAAATAATAGAACGACTGAAATATTGGAATACGTCAAAGGTCAGCGGGATACTAGAAATAAAACTAGAGAATAACTCGTCGAACTTAGTAAACAGAATATTTCCACTAGAGCGAAAAGGCTGAAGAATTAACCGCGAATCTGGTCGTCTATAAACCAAGCCATCGTGATGATGGGTGACGAAATTTTTGACTTGGGAGTACCATCATCGGCAGGGTTATTATGAAGTTCTGTAGCGCCAGACATAATTGAACCATTACGGTTCAAATATTATGTGATCTGCTTTTTGTAGTGTTAAGTTGGTCATAATCTGAATATTCCATGGTCCGTTTTTTCCACTACTGAAACTTTAATCCCATTTTTCCATGATCTGCATTTTCCATGTGGTTTTAATCTGATTTTTCCATAATCTGCAATTTCCAACTGACGTGATCTATTTCGCCTTGTTGTGCTATTTCCATAATCCTTGTCATGGTTGATCTGCATTTTGGAGCGCTCTTTCAGGTAGCATAACGAAGTACCTGCCCATACAAATCATTGAGACACAACAATTACTGTGACATGATAAATCACAGTGACACAACAAATTACAGTGACGCAACAAATCTCAGTATCACAAAAAAATCACTGCGACAGAACAAATCACTGTGACACAACAAATCATTGTGACAGTGTGTGACAACAAATCTCAGTATTACAAAAAAACAAAAAAATTACTGTGACACAACAAATCACTGATACAACAAATCATTGTGACACAACAAATCTCAGTATCGCAAAAAATCACTGTGACGCAACAAATCACTGTGACAGAACAAACAACTGTGACAGAAAGAAATCACTGTGACATAACAAATCACTTTGAAGAATAAATCATTGTGACACAACAAATCATGTGACAGGATAAATAATTGTGAGGCAACAAATCACTGTGACAGAATAAATTATTGTGACACAAGAAAGCACTGTGACAGGAAAAATTACCATGACGCAACTATTCACTATGACACTGGCAGGGCTGAAATGAGAACTGGTGGTTCAACCCCCGACAGTTGGCATATTGCTTTCCGAGAATTTGCGTATATCCATTTCTCTGTTTACCAGAAACTTTAGTAATTATTCGATCGAAGGCGCCGCAATCGTTTCCGAGAATTTGCGTTATTACGTTTAGTTATTACGAGAATGAGATTGTTACGTTTAAATAGTAAACATGCAAGTTCTAAACTTATTGAGTGGTTAAAGACGCAATTACATTTTGCAGCGAGACAATCTGTTTGCTTCTCTGCAAGTTATTGTTGAGCAAGGAAAATCATTTTAGTTGTTAGGACAGCTCGGAATATTTCATACGTTTGATATATGTCAATTGCTTTTTGTTGTTAATCACTGTCACTGACTCCTACTTGGAGTTGAACTACAATAATATTTGGATGGCCCCATAGCTGGGCCGGATTTGCAAATTCTTAGTCAACTATATGCAGGGTAGGGACTTTCCGCCCCATCCAATATGAAAAACATTATAGATTATAGTTTATTATTGTTTTTGTTTCTGAGATCAGTGCTTTCTTCTTAAAGATCAACGATTTCTTTTTCTTTTTCAGCACCAGATTTACTATACTCCATTTTTTAAACTTTAGTATACTGTACATTTAGAGCAGTAGGGTGATTTGAGAGTTCTAGCCCACTTGGGTAGGTGATGTTAGGGAGGGGTGGTAATAAAACAAACTTTGACAGTTTAATTGAGAAATAAATCAAGTTTGACAGGTAATTAATTATATTTGACAGGTGATTAATGAAATTTGACATGTAATTAATTATATTTTGACATATTGATAATTAGAATTTTTTTATTTCTTATTTTATTTCCTTGCTTTTTACCTCGGACAACATGATGTGTCATGGCTTCTCTAAAACAGATTTTACTAATCTACTCAAATTAGCTGTCAAAGATTCGTATTTGTGTTTTGATGATAAACTGTTCAAGCAAATAGACGGTGTTTTTTCTTCTCTTCACTCATAAGAGTGTAGAGAAGAAAGTAGAGGCAGAAGAAGGAGAGAAGAGGAAAGTAACTTAAAAGAAAAGACAAATAATGATTAGCAACGTGAGATTTCTTCGGTTTCTCCCCTCTGCGACTGCACAACTCCTTCGGACAGTCCAGGGACTTAGAGAACTGAGGTGAGGGGTCTCCATCATGTATGGAGACAAGAAAAGCGGTGGGATTTGTATCCTTGTAGAGGCAAAAACAGCATCTCGACTGTCGAGCAGGCCACATCTCTCGAGACATCTCCCTGCTTCCACAATTGTGTTGACTCATTTCTGTATTGACAAGTGCTATTTACAGAGTAACTTTCCTGAAAGTAAGACCACAACTTATTTACAGTGTACAGTGTAGGTTATTAAAGGATAGAAGATTTCGTCACTCTACCCTGAAATATGTTCTGTGAACACTGAACAGCCCAGCTGCATAGGAATGCTTTTAGGTGTACTATTCATTGCAGCTGCCATTACATACAGCATTTATAGCATGTTATATTGCCTAATATATGGTAAAATATAGTAGACTCAGTCAGCTATATTTTTAATATAAAAGGGTTAGCAGTGTCAAATGGTGCTGAAGCACAGGATGTACACTGTTGTACATCATGTTTATCGCACATAAGGACATTGTTTGAAAAAATGACCCCCTTGAAAAAATTAATAACCTGGCAAGCAGTATATCTATCTTGATGAAAAATTTATCATGCAAGTCGCTCGCTTACTTTTTAAACAAATGGCAAATTTCCTAGAGGCACCCCTTATTTTAACTTATTCACGTCAACAATGGATGCGTTTAAGTTAATTACACGATCAATAGCCGAGGGTGTGACGTCGTCTCTGACGTGATGAAGACATCTTTTTGGAAAAGTTTAAAAAACGGGGTGCATTTAGTAAATCGCCAATTGCTTCAAAAGTAGGAAAGTGAACTGCATGAAATTTGGCATTTTGTCGAGAATTGGCGGCTTTATTCAGCTGAAAACTTCCATAGAGATTCGTTTGCTTTTGACAGAGTTATTGCATTTTTACTATAGGGTCATTTTTCCGAGCAACCTGTAGATACTATTTAACTTATAACTGATTCACAGTAGAGCATGACTTGGTCACAACGTGCATGGCACCTACAAGCAGAGTCCAAGAGGTGAAAAGAACCAGACACAAGTTCACGAAACTAATTGACTAATTGTAGCAGATGACCATGGCAGGTTCTAAGTCCTGTCAGCTGTTAGATGGAGCAGGTGGTGCTCACTGGGGTTTGTAAATGCTGTAATTCTTACTAGAGCTTGACAAAGCCACAACTTTGGTCAGGATGGCAAAACAAAGAAATCAGCAAGTCCAGATTTAGCAGACACAAAACCTGTCAGGACCAAGATGAAATGCAGACGTAGCGATGTAGGAGTTTAAAACTAATTGAATCCCCAGTTTCAAGCAACTCACCATAGATTACTTATGAGGGTTGTGGTAGACGTTAGGGTTAGGACTAATTCTAACATCAACCCTAACTCTAAACATATTGCAAACCCCAATTTTAATTATTTCACAGGGGAGTTAATTCCACCTCTACAATGATAAACTGGATGGGTGGAGTCGTTTCAAAGGGAAGTTACGATAACTACTACAATGGCCTGGTGATAGGCCCATTTCTTGGTTTCGGCGCTCCTAGGCAAACATGAATTTTCGCCCATTTACATCAACCAATGTAATGGTATCAGTAAACCGGTGCTAAATGAACGTATAGTTTAAACCAAAATGAAGATATTATAGTTAAAACTGTGAAAAGAGTGTATTTTAACTAATATCAAACTGATCTATTTTCAGTGGTTACAAATTACAATGTCTAACATATCTCATATATATGTGTATATTTAGTTATAGTAGCTTAGCCTCAATGAAACAAAGCTAGCCTTACATTCTCACAGTTACTAGAGTAGGGGAACCTTTTTGAACATAAAACGAAGGGGAACATAGGTCACTGGGCTAAAAAAATCATAACGTAAAGGGTCTCTGAGCTAAAAGACAGCCAAGAGGAATGCAACATTTGTGCCACTGGAGAAAGTACAAAAACAAGAATTAAGATGCAAGGTAACATAAAGAAGACAAGGCAAAACTAAGAGAAAGGAGGATTTGATTTAGGATATTCATCTTAAAACTCATGGGAAAAGTAGCAAAATAAAATTTGCACCATTTGGTAAAGGTTGCATACGTACAGTAAGTAAGAAATGTATAGCATGTGGATTTGTAAGACGTGCCATTACTGAAATAGAAGCAAAGTTGTTGATGAGCTGTTTACAATATACGAGTATGTCAGGAACAGTTAGGGTTAGTTAGAGTTATGGACCTTATGGTTGTGATTAATTTTACTCCAAAATAAAACAGCCTACACTGTCGCAAACAATTTCCGTGTTAACAGGTATTATCATCATTTCTATTTGGAAGGCCATGTGCGTGTCATGATGCCCTAACAACAAACAATGACTTTAAAACATATCGTGCTAGCAACACCAATGAAATTTATACATGCAGAGATAAGAAAACCTTTGCAGTGTTAAACAGTAGTGTAAAACTGTTTACTGCTACACTGCTTGCTGTTTTCTAGTAAGTATTTTTATTAATTATAGTTATTAAATACTTTTTGTAGAATAATGCCCTTGAATTGCTACATACAATTCAAGGCAAAAAATTTCCCCATCTTATTTATTTCGCCCCCAAAATATATCGCCCCTGGGCAGTGCCTATTCTGCACATGCCTTAATATATGGGCCGTAACACCGGCTTGTAAGTGAATCGGAAGCAGTTAAGCATGTACATTGTACAAAGCAACGGCAAACAACGTTTTGGCTCCTCACGTCAGACGCAGCAGACCGAACAGCTTGCTACATGCTTTAATGATCTGTAGGCTTCTTACCTGTTGGTTTAGGCTTGTTTTAACATAGGTTCATATCTGGCCTTGTATAGTAGTGGAGTGTACGTCGACGTCGTCAAGTGCTAAACGTTGAGGGAGGCATGCGAATGACAAATAGTTTTCTGTAACCAGTACATAACGTTTTTCAGATTTTTCAAAGTGAAATTAGGGTTAGTTAGGAACCGTAAGGTTAGGTGCAGATTGCGTGGGTGGGGGTAAGGGTTAGTATTAGTAACAGGTATAAAAAGTGAAAAACCTAAACAATCCCACTTTACTATATGCATTAGCGTTATCCTGATTAGAGAAAAATATTCCCAAGCGGCATTAACATAATTGCCGTCTAAAGAGAAAACTGTTAAAATGGAACATCCTGTTCTACGTTAGGAAAACTTGTATTACAGGATATTGTTGAATGTTGATAGTTAGAGGGACCTGAATATAGTTAAGTTACTTTTGGATTACAAGAAACGCGGTGATATGTCGAAACGTCGTCGACATCATAAGGAAATTGAGGATATGGACGTCAATAAGCGCAATGACATTGGACAAACTGAACTCCATGATCTCTTTTTGAACATGGACTGCCGTAGTGTAACAACTATTGTTAGTGGTGCAGTAAAAATTTTCTCTTTGGGAGCTGACGTAACATCTAAAGACTACCATTTGAACACACCTTTCCACTTCATACGGTCATGGTTATTAGTGAACGCACTGAAGAACTGCGGCATTTCCAAGTACCTGACCCATATCACTCCTGAATTCTCCTTATCTCTGAGGAATGCATGTGGACAGCTGCCAGTGGCGCTGAGACTTTGCTGTGATCAAGATTGGGCAAAGAACAATACAGTACTTCTGACGAAAATATTTCTATGGAAGAGGTTGATTTTTATGGCAACACAGTGTGGTGGGTTTTAGTTAACAGTAGTGTGTTATTCACTGGATATCATGAGAGTCAAGAGTTTCAGAGTTTTCGCGACGCAATTAAATTTGCAAAGGCCTCTGACGCAGACATCAATCATAGAAACAAACGTGGTGAGACAATCTTTCACGTGGCTCCAATGTATTGTCACATTTACAACATCAAGCTTCGTTCAGAAATTGATACTAAATATCTTCAGGAGTTGTTTTCATTTCATCCATTTTTATGTTGGATTCAATCACTGATTGAAGCTGGCACTGATCCATTGATACTTGACAACTTGGACAGAAAAAATTAGCGCAAGACACTTAACCGAGTTGGTTAGCGTGTGAGACTGTAGGCGTGTTAGCGTCCGCGCGAGCGTGGGTTGGAATCTTAGCTGTGGCTTAACGTTATGCTGTAGGCGGTGAACATTTTGTCCCAACAATCGGGACATCCCGAAAATAGGGACATTTTTCGCTAACAGTAGAATTGTTGCATTAGTCACTTTTGTTGATGCTTGTGTATTCACTGATAGTTGCTTGCATATTCGTTGTAGATTCGGACAGCGACGACACATCTTCTGAGGATTCTGAGAAGAAAAGATGTATGAAGAGAAGAAAGGCAACAAACGCTGTATCAAAGATTGAAGCAGAGTATAGTAATTCACAATTTTCTACAGATTGACGAGACAGAGCCTAAAGTTTGTAATAGTACTATAGAACAGATTAAGGGGTACTGTGCAAATATACAAAGATATATCTCCTCTACATATCCTGAAAGTTGCATGAATAAATCTCCAAAATCAACGGAGTAAAAAAATTCTAGTGGGTTTTTTTTGGTTCACCCTGTATACTTAAACCCTTTATTAACCTTACTCCATTCCTGCATTTCCACCAAATCACAACCCCAGATGTCATCTATTTCACTTGCTAATACTTGACGTCTAGGATAGGTTCTTCTAACTGGTTTATGTAATTCTTCAGCTAGTGTTTGAAAGGACCCAACTACTGCTGCAGCATTGGACCCTTTTTTGCCTTTAAAGGATTAACAAGACCAAATTTAGCTTTAGCATTCATTATCATTGACACCAATTTTGCATCTCTTTTTTGTTTGCTGTCAAATCTAGGATCATTTGCAATTTCGTTTGCTCTGTGTGCCAAAGCAACATCACTTACATTCCTACTTTGTGTGTCTATATTTTCATTGTAAAATTGATCATGTAATTTGCACATACTATCCAATTAATTAATTCCTTGGTAACCTTTTTAGTTCTTTGCACATATCTAGTACCTGGGCCACAATAGGAATACTTCTGGAAATTATCGAAAGATCCATTAGGAATATATACTTCCTGTGAAGCTGGTAAGTGTAGTTCAATTGGTAGTTCGTTCAGAACTGTGTTAAAACCGTGTCCAATATGATTCTTAATGAATAACGACTTTTTACAACCACAAATAATACAATTACCTTGAACCATTTGTCTTTTATTTTTTGATATTATTGGTTTGACAGTAATTGTATCAGTCTTCTGTTTACACTTGACGCAATACATGTTCTATATATTTATATTTTAAATTAATACTCACTTTGATACAAGAGTCAGTTTGTTGCCGTCTGATTTAAGCTTATATTCAAAGTCAGAAATAGTTGATACATACATCATAGTATGTGGAGGTATTGGTTCTTTAAGTGAAAACTTCAGGATCATATCTACAACGCCAGATGCCAATCTTTCTCTCTGATGTCTCACGTCTAATACTATAATTGGAAAAATTGTCTTAAATGTTAAAAAGTTTACTTGCGTTCCACCAACTAGGGAATCAAACCCATAATACTCCCTTTTAAAACTATCAAACATGTGGTACAGAGTTCCATAATCATTGCTTTCAAAATCGTTATTTGGGTGACGTTCCCCATACAAATTGACGTATACTCTGGAAAGGTTAATATGACTGATGGATTTTGAAACTGTGTAGTACATCTATCAACCTGAAATCCTACAATGATCCATATAGGTTTTTCAATACCACTGCTAAGTGATAACTTGTACTCATGATTGCTAACACGTTGAGGAACATTTGCAGATTCACTTTGACGTGCACTAAATGCAATTGGAATTACGTTTTTCTTAACTATAATATCTCTTAATTTGATTAATTCAGTAGTTTCAGGTTCTATGTGTGGCATTCTCCATGTTATGTTATTGAGTCTAATCTTAGCATTTGCAACATGTTGTGCTTTATGAATTGGTAATACATCAGATACGTCTCTCGTCAGTGTTAGAGTGTGCATCACATTATAAATTGTCTTTTATAAGTTGTGTTACATTCTGCAAAACCAAAAACATGCTCAAAGGGGATAATGAATGAAAAGCTCCCACGCGGATTTACACTCATAAGTAAAGCCTTTCTTGCTGAAAAACCTTGATTGAAATTTGGATTTTCTGTTGGAGTGTAACCTGCTACTGGCGCAGCCTGTGGTGGTTGAAATTTAGTACTACGAGCGTTATCTGTTATATCTTTACTCCAGCATAACATTAGACCAGCACTGGTTGAATAGTCATCTTATTGAGTTAAATAACCATACATTGACGTTATTTGACCTGGATTTGAAACCCACTCAACTCCTATTCCACCTATGCTGTATTTAACTTCACAAAATAGATACATCATAGCGTTGTTAACCAAAGTAATTTCTGTATTTACGTCAACTGGGTTGTTATTATCAACTCTGACCAGTTGACCCTTGATCACTATGTAACTCTTTGACGGTTGAAGATATACATCAGATGCATTAATATCTATGTGAATTGGTCCATTAGTGTTGAGATTTTCTTGACTCCTTGGTGCATAATCAAATCATAATGAGGTTCTAGAATGTTGAGGGTGTCCATCTATATTATAATAAAAAAAATTTAAAACTTTTATTCCACTTTCAATAATATTTTCTACTGGATATGCCATATTTTGTAATATGCTAGCAGCCTTAGGGTCTAGCTTGATTGATTCATTTTTTTTTATTCATCAGGTATGTTAATATTGTTTACCTCCTGCTGTTAAAGCCATAGCACTGAGGTCGCCTACTGCCCCCAACAGTGGTTTTGCTATAAGATCTTTATTTTGATAGATATAGGATCTTTTATTCTTCACTGAATCTATGAATCCTCTCCCACATATATATTTTAGTTGACAAGAGTAACCTTTTTGTTTCGTTTTTACTAACATTATATAAGATATTTTATAAAATATTTTCATTTTTCAATTATTTGATTGCCTGTTTAATATTACTTTTAACGTCTTTTACTTCTCTGCTCTGTATACGAAGTGTTAATCTTTCACCTCTGAGGTCTATGGGTTTAAAATCCTGATCAGTTAGTCAAACTCTTACGTTATTTATGTTAAGCTTATGAACTGGATAATACACCAGAGATGGATTTGGTCATTCCAAAATCTTATGCCCAGGAGGAAACATTTGGAAAGAATGAATATATTACAGATGATTGCGTTTCATTTACGCAGCTTCCAGTAATTACTGTAAGTCTACGTTAATGAGAATATAATTTATTTTCATTATATCAACAATACCCTCAGATTCATTGTAGCCATGTGATATTACAGAAGACCTGAAACCTAACATTTGACCTATGGAATTTTCAACACCAAAATCTATTTTATAAGAAGGATTAGTTATTGTCACAATAGATTTCAATTTTGTAGGATTACCTGCAATAGTAAGTAAAATTCATTAGTTTCTTCACTGTAGTCTGTATTACTTATCATTTGTCTTTGAATTTCATCATTTATCTGTTTTAATTCGTATGATTCAGTGTCCAAAGTAATAGTTTTTCATGTCTGCCCACCATCAGTTGAATGAATGAATGAATGGGTTCTAACGTCTTCATCTTCCCTTTTTAGCAGGGCTTGGACGATGACTAGCTAGGCTAACCTTCGCTATCCTGGCTAGGTCTTTATTGAGGCCTGGAGCACTTAGTTACCGCATGCCCTTGCTGACGTAAACCAATGACGCTTAAGCGGGAATCGAACTCACGACACTTGCGTGTCAGGCGAGAGCGCTACCACTACGCCACGGCTGCTCCCTCCATCAGTTGAATACCTAAAATTATTGTTTTCATCAGTTACATTAGGGATAGAATAGTACATATCAAGTGAAAGTAATGCAGCTTCATATTCTGTGTCTTCCTGCAATTTTATTACTGGTTGATGAAAAGTGGTGAAGTCAGTCTCTCTACCCGTTAATGTAAGCGTCAGGAGTCTCAATATATTACATTATATTTTTATACATATTATCATATTCAATCTTACTTATTACCTTTTTGTGTAGTAACTCATCTAAATTGAAATGATAGTATTATCTAAACCAGTATTGCCTGCTTCTTTTGCTGTAATATAATCTTGGAGTTTGTAAACTAGATCGTCAGCTTTGTTATATACAATGGCCCCTAGGTACTTTCTAGGTCTACCTCTTTTCTGTTTGACTCTATAGACTCCTTCAACTCGTTTGGTGATGAATTGCTCTGCTCCTTGAAGGCCTTTTATGATTTCTTTGTACTTTTAACGTCTGTTTTCGAGATCCAAATATTTCCTTGTCCTTGTCTGACTTCTTTGAATTTTTGCTAAGATACTGACCAATTTCATATTTTTTGGCTTTAATTTTTTAAACACCTTGTCAAATGATCCATGCTGTTGAACAACACTTGGGAATTCTAGACCAAGGTCTTCAAGGTTTTCACTGTCTGTTGTATTCAAGTCTTTGTCAGGGTTTATATATATTACAGGTTTTTGTGGTGCTGAAGCATGTCAATTGGTATATTGTGAAATGGTAAATATTGTGAGGTTTCCATAAGATCATTTTTTCTTTGAAGTTCTTGAGTAAATGGTTTTAATATGTGTGATGTAACATAGTGTCCTTGAGATATTTTATCTTGAATTTGTTATTGTGAAATCAAAAGGGGTTTAAATAGCTTAGTGTTTTCGTACAGGAAATCCTGTTCTCCTGTTTTTTCACTTTCAAATTTCTTTCTTAAATAATCTCTTTGCTGTTTGTAATAGTTAACATCAAACTTTGACTTACTCATCATATATTAATTAATCTTTTTATTATTAAATATTTTTGTTAGTATTAGGTATCTATTGCTATTTATTTGGTACATAAATTTCAAAATTGTTTGATAGATATCTTCCACAGTAAGGATCTTTCCAGATATTTATTACAACAAATCCATTGCTATTGCTCCAAGCTTTATCACAGAACTTTTCGAACTCTTTAAAACCCATATCACCACTTATATGAGTCTCATGAAAATATTTAAGAGTTTTGTCATCTTAATGAAAGACTATAAAGAAATTAGCATTTCTCTTATGCAATGTTTTGCAATTTTGTGAAGAGACTGATAAAGGTAAAACACGTTTACGTTATTGTGTCTTCCTCTGCAAAAGTATCTTTGTTTGATCTGCATTCATCACATCATCAAAAATCATGACATGTTATACGTTTGGATTGAACTCCTTTGGATCTCTTATTTCTTCATCACCGTCATAAAAGTTTGCAGTTTGTGGTTTTATTCCATATTTGTTTTTAATGGTTTCTTGAACGTTGTTGTAATATTCTGTCAAATACTGATATGAAGCTTGATGAAGTATTGGACTGTAAATGTGAACGCTACCATAGTCTAGTATTTGATCTTGCAAAAGGAAATTTAACATTAGGTTTGTTTTACCACATCCAGTTGATCCTGCTATAACACAAAAAATTGTTTTTGGAAAGAAAGACGCGTGATTAACTTGATATATTTTAAATTTAGCATACAAGATAGTGGCTGTCAATCTGAATGAAAAACAAGCAAGAAAATTGTTGAACGCTCATAAGAAAGGTGAGGGAACGACTGTAAGGTTAACTAAAGAAAACATGAGAGGAGAACATAAGTTACCTTTAACGCTTACACAAATAAATAAACTGATCAAAGCTAAAAATGGTGTACAACTAAAACTGTCTGCTGCTCAACTCAAGCGTTTGGAAAAACAGGGAGGATTTTTACCCCTTGCACCTCTAATTCCTATTATAGCGGGAGTTGTTAGCGGAGTTGGTGGTTTAGCTGGAGGTATTTCAAGCGCAGAGTCAGCTGCAAAAAGTAACGCTGAACAAGCCAGGCATAACAGAGCAATTGAAGAAAAATTAAGCACTGGTTCTGGTATTGTTGCTAACGCTGTTGGAAATATTCCTGTAGTTGGGAGACCAGTAAAAGTTCTACTAGAAAAAATTGGACTGGGTATTAAACAAATAAATAAAATAAATAAAGTGGTTGCGTCAAATGTCATGGATACATCGTGGGTAGTGGTTTATATCTAAGCCCTGATGGTAACGTAACTGGACGAGGTTTATTTCTCAGTCAAGGTAATAGTCTTTTTTTAGATCATTCACAAACTTCATGAAGACATTAACTACTATGAAGCCATTAAGCAATTTTAAAATACTATCAAACTGTAAAGAGCTTTAAGTCAAACATTTTAAGGGCGTCTTTATGAGAGACGAATTAAATAATACAGGCTCTAAAAATGAATGTTTGGTACTAAATCTTGACTCAAGTTTTAGTGATGGAACTCATTTGACTTGTTTATTTATTAAGGATAACAAATGTTATTACTTTGATTCTTATGGGTTTCCACCACCAAAAGAAGTTGAACGTTACTGCAGCCAGCAAAACTCATAGATATTAAAATACCTTTAGAATACAAAAACCTTTTCAAGTTATTTATGGCCATTTTAGCTTATACGTTCTGTACAAACTCAGTAACGGATGTGATTTTTACAGCGTTCTGGACGAATTGTATAGATTTAATAATTAACATAATATGCCTGTTGATATATTTGGTGCTGGTAGTAAAGGACAAAAAATTGGTGTAAATGAAAATTACGTAGATTCAAAATTTGTTACACTGACGAAACTAATTTTTGGATACATATGCGCTGTTTGCATCGAATTAAGGTATACATGTTTAGCATTAAAGTTGCGTCAGACACTAAATTACTGAAATGGAAATTACAAGGAATAACAGTTGACGATGGGTATCATTACTGGACTGATTTACCTTTTACAACGTTCCCATTAACGACTTCAGCTGGCCAAGTCTTTAAAGCAGACCCAAAGTTAGTGCCTTATAGTTCACAATACAGAGTTTTGTTGAAGAAGCTGAAGAAACTAATCCTGGATTATCACACTGGCAGTTATACACAGTGGATGAAGTAAAAATTAATTAATATATACATGACTTCACTTTCTGAGAAAGGTAAAATGTATCTCACTAAACTAAGTAACGCTTTGCAAATGAAAATTATTCAGCTTAGACGCAAGCAAAAATTGTTAAAACGATTTACTATTCATCTGTTGTTTTATCTATAGCCTTGTCAACAACCATTGCATCACTGTCTGGATTTGTTGGTATTCCAGCAGCTGTTGTAACTACACTGTCAGATTTATCTGGAATACTGACTGGTATTTCAGCTAAATTAAATTTGCAAGACAAAAGTGTAGAAATCAGACGACTAATTGACAAGTTAACTAAGTTAAATCAGACTATTGATTACGTTGTGACGTGTAATGGCAATCTAACCCAGAGCGAATATGAACGATTATTGAAGAGCTTGTGTAGAGTGCCATGTGATGAATAAAATTTATTTAAAGTCTTCATATAATATAGAGATGGCGAATGCGTTTGATGACAGTAAAAACGTCTCTGTCATAGGCGTGCAATACGAATTTATTCATAACAACTTACTTGAAATATTTAATGAAATAGATAATCAAGAAACAAAGAATAAATACTATAATAAATTCTGTGATAATATTATTGAAAATAATTTTGGCAATGATTATTTAGATTTATTAGTATATTCAGGGCTTATAGAACAGCTACAAAAAATTGTCTGCAAACAAGATTAATTCAATTGAAAAGTTTGAATTGATGCGTAATGTATGTTCAGAACGTAAACAGAATATCGATAATAGTAATAAATGTAATAATTGCAACAATACAACCCAAGATGTAATTTGTAATATATGTGGATTTGAAATGGAAAATGCAATGAAACCAGACTATTTTGATAAGAAAAAATATAGGTCAACTTTTGATTTAAACCCTGCAAAAACATAATCCTATTACACATTTGAAATTTGGTTTCACAATTACAAGGTAAAGAAATTGTTAATATGCCTACTGAAGATCTTAATAAAGTCGTTAACATAACTACGCAGTGGAAATCAAATAATGGAAATGTTTCTTTATTTTGTGATCTAATTAGAAATTGGCTAAAATGCATTTCATTAACTAAGTATAACCCACATGTAACGTGGATTAGAATTCAAATAGAAAATATTTGTAACATTGAAGGTTACTCATATGAATTAATGCAAAATGAGATAAAAGAAATTATTACTTATTTTGATAAAATAATACGTGATTTGCAAACATAAAAACAAATCCACGAATTTTACATATATTAAAAAATAAAAAATGCGTAACATTTTATATTATCCATACTGCATTGCGCGGATATTGTCTTTTGTAATTGACGATAAAAGGTTAAAAATACTCCTGTCAAATATACATTTCCAAAGTTGAACAATCTTAATCAAAAATGATCTTGTGGGGAAAGAAATATGTAACAAATTAAATTTTGATTATATTCCACTTGATAGTAATCTGTGAATTATCTGTTCAATTAAATTTATTTATCCATAGTGCACGCGTTGTATGGATGAAATCAATAAAATATCTCTATCTACATATGACGACAAAAGATACCTTCTCTACCTCACCGACATTATACAATTAGAGGCGTTTGTTTCAAGCATTGAACGCATCGAAAGCAACGTTTATTAAACTACAAACTGCGCAAGTCCCACAGTGTCCAGGGAACATGGAAACGATTCATCGAGTACGACCAGTGAACAAAACAAATACAAAGCGACACAACGAAAGTGAGAAAGATTAATTCAATCTAGTCAAAGAGTCTCAGTTTACTAGTCGAGACGCTTCAGTCATAGCACAGCTGTTCACTGGGTTAAGTTCTTCAATTGCGTGGCAGCTGTTCTTTCCAGAAATCCGGTTCCTGCTCCATTCTCCGGCGTATGTAAGATAATTCACTTCTTAAAGTAAACACTCCAAGCGAAGCATATATAAATGTGGGAAAATCCATTGACAGTTCATATAGCTGCATGACATAATAAATTTTTTACTTAGATGTAGATTTTCTATATTTCTTCTTCGGGGATTTACCATATACCTTATACAGTTCAGGTAATAAGTGATTAACTGTTGTTACAAAGTTATCTTTATTTGATGTATTCTTTGATTTATTCTTTGAATTGCTCTCTTTGTATTCTTTCAAAGCTCTACCTATTAAACACGCCACGTATATTTCGTTTCTCCTATTACTTTGTATATTTGCACAGTAGCCCTTAATCTGTTCTGTAGTACTATTACAAACTTTAGGCTCTGTCTCGTCAATCTGTGAATTACTATACAAGAAAATTGTGAATTACTATACCCTGCTTCAGCGTTTGTTGCCTTTCTTCTCTTCATACATCATTTCTTCTCAGAATCCTCAGAAGATGTATTGTCGCTCTCTACTCTACAACGCATATACACGCAAGTATCAGCAATACACAAGTATCAACAAAAGTGACTAATGCAACAATTCTACTGTTTTGCAAAAATGTCCCTATTTTCGGGACGTTCCGATTGTTGGGACAAAATGTTCACCGCCTACAGCATAACGTTAAGCCACAGCTAAGATTCCAACCCACGCTCGCTCGCACGCTAACCGAAGCCTACAGTCTCACACGCTAACCAACTCGGTTAAGTGTCTTGCGCTAATTTTTTTTACAGCTGTATTAAACAATCGCAGTAACGTCTAGAAATTATAAACAAAAAACTCAGTAACCTTTGGATATCCCCAACAGAAAAGAGTCCAGCACTTTAGACTGTTTTCCCTCGCTGGTCAGTTCTTGTGACGCCCGATATAAAATCTCCTTCGCCTGTTCAGGAATATATTCTTGCAGCAAATCATAAAATTTGTTCACGATACAACGACATTCTGGGTTGTCGGGTATAGTTTGTCCATTCAAAGAACCTGGACATTCCAATAATTCATCCTCATCAAATTTCATTGTTAAATTATTTAACTCTTGAGTTACAGTAGTCCTAGTTGTTACCAGACATAGGCCTACTGGATAAATACACGTAAAATGCTGTAAGCTATTTCACGCGCTTACATTTGTTTACAACTCATCGAGTCTGTGCTATTTGTTCCAGAACGTTCATTGATCAATGAGTTCTGATTGGTCTTGACAAAGACACAGGTCCAAGTAATGGTGACAAAATGTGGCAACTTTTAAGGGGTGATAAAAATTAAGAAACAATATTTATTTGACAAACAAAAATTGTTAGTAGTGTGGGAGTTGAAAAACTATAGCATTTTGCAAATTTAAATATTAAAATTCATTGAAATGGTGTTTGAGCCAGTATCTTTGATATACTATATTATCTGTGTAGCCTTCTGAGAAATATACTTAAAAATAAAAAAAAAAATAAGGCATACACATTGGTTCAAAATGGTGAGATAAACTCTGGTAATTTTTGATGGACTAGAGACATTAAAATTCATTGAAATTGGGGGTGACCCCAGGAACTTTAATTAGAAATCCTTCCTGTTGTGACAACAGAATATATTTGGTTACAGGGGCAACAGAATATATTTGGTTGTGACAACAGAATATATTTGTTATAGGGCAACCCCAGGAACAACAGAATATATTTGGTTGTGACAACGGAATATATTTTTAAATGATATATCAAGAAATCTATAAAAATTTATTGAAAGTTCGATTGCAATCGAAAATCCCCTAAATTTAAATTATTCATTGAAATCTATGAAAATTTATTGAAATTGGGGGTTACCCCAGAAACATCAACTCCTATACTACTATTAATGCATACACCCTATCACATGTACAATGTGTACACAGTATTATACAAATTATTAGAAAGATACATACAGTAGACTAATTCGATACAAACGTGCAACAAACTAGTATATTCATTGTGTACAAACATGCATGTAAGGATGCGTACATGCCCCATTGTCATACATCATACATTTATCTGATATCGGCATCAGTGTATGTATGAATTAACGTTAAAGTTTAGTCAAGTAATTAAACAGTTGGTGACGTCAATGATGCAGCTAGGTTTACCCGACCACTACCTTTACCCATACCTACCTGTACCTACAGGAAAAAACTAACTGGTTGGGTCATGTACGGATCATGCAAACGAAATCCAACCTAGCAGAGTCTCCATGCTGTCGTCAAGCTCGTCAGGATGTAACCCGTCACAATCCTTGTAGTTAAAAAGTTCGTGTAGTTCTTTGAATGCAAAATCATCATCAAACTGTGCCAGTTCTTCTAACATTTCTGGATAATAGATCTTTTGTGATTCATCTCTGGAACAGGTTATCCAGTACAAGATATATCTCAATAAAATTTGTTTTTCAATCTCTTTAGTATCCAGAGGAGAGCTGCTAAGTGCATGATGATGCTTCAAATGATTCTCGCGTGGAAATGCTTTATATGAAAACGATGGAGCAAAGTATTCAGGAACTTGATCTATAAGTGTAAAATACAACACACCATGAAAGATGCGACACAACCAAAGTTTTATTTCAGAAATGTAACTGTCTTTTGACATAGACGATATATCTGAGTTGGAACCTTTGTAGTGTCCTAGGTGATGCAACAGAGACTCTTTCAGGATGTGAGATGACACTGGCCTTTCATCGTTATATTTGCTAACTAATTGATGGAGAGATTTGGCACATCGTTTTGCCAGCAAATATGCTGTCTTAACAATGCTTGATGACCGCTTAATTTTTTCACTCTGTTCTGCTGAGAATGATATTCTCACAAGTGGCTTGTTCTCTTTTACCCATGGGTAGTATCTGTATGGCCGATCGAAAACGAAATAACATCCAACGTCCTTGTCATCACTGGCTGACATGCTCTGTGGGGCAGAAAGTGAATGACCCAGGTCAGCAGATTTATTTTTTGTCTGTTCTTGGTAGTTGTAAAACTTTTCACCGGGTTTACATGGTGAATCCCTAGTTGGCTGCCAACCATTACAAGTTAAGCAAGGTGTTATGTCTACTGACACCATGAATGGAATGTTACATCCATGCAGACTGCGCAATCTGAGTTTTAGATTTCGAGTGAATTTAGCATCAACCATATCAATTATTTCACATTCCTGTGTAAAGCAAAATGACTCAGAAACACTGACAGATACTTGATTTTGCATGAATTCCCTACCAGACAGGGCCTCCTCCATCACTGCTTGAAATCTTTGAAACATTCGTCTACCTAGAAGATAGTCTTCATTATCAAAATAATCATCTACTGCAGTCAGCGTGCTAACATTGAGGCTTCTGAGTAATAAACAGACAAAGCCTGTACTCTGATCACTTGGCACGACATCTAAATTCTGCTCAAATCCAAGCAGCTCAAAATTGTAATCAAATTCATCTGGTAGGTCAAGTTTTGTTCCTTCCTCTATGCTACCCACCCTAAAAGCTTTGCAACTAAAACCTTTATGTTTCTCTGACATACTGGCAGCAAAGTGATGGATAAAATCGCCTACTACACTTGGAATTTGTAGTACGGCAAGAGCCAGCTGATCTGTTTCATCTGACATCAGCGGATGATCTAGATTTGCCAACAAACTGTCGACATCCATTAACGCTCGACAGCCTGTCAACAAGTGATGCAGGTGATGCAAATTGTTCGAATTCTTTGACCGTGCACTTTCAGCATAATCTGTAAATCTTTTCCGTTCAAGATCGACTAGTTTATTTCTTTTCTCTTCTATTTCAACAAACTGTTTCATTTCATCTGAAAATAGGATTGGTGCAATCTGCTTCTCGCAAGCCATTTCTTGCAGTGATTGACGCAAATAAAAATCAGGCTCTCTACCACAACGATCCTGTTGATTGAGCAGCTGCAACAATGTAGCCTTTCCACATTGTGTGCCTTCCTGAAGTGCGTCTAGGTTCTCTTCAAGGCTACTCTCAGATATTATCCTGTAGTATTCATTAATAAACTCTCTGTCAGTAAGAAACGAGCAATACAACCAACATGTCGCGACCTGTGCTGTTAAAAGAAAGTAGAAGAAGTTTCTGTCCAAGTTGTCAAGTATCAATGGATCAGCGCCAGCTTCAATCAGTGGTTGAATCCAACATAAAAATGGACGAAATGAAAACAACTCCTGAAGAAATTTAGTATCAATTTCTGAACGAAGCTTGATGTTGTAAATGTGACAATACATTGGAGCCACGTGAAAGATTGTCTCACCACGTTTGTTTCTATGATTGATGTCTGCGTCAGAGGCCTTTGCAAATTTAATTGCGTCGCGAAAACTCTGAAACTCTTGACTCTCATGATATCCAGTGAATAACACACTACTGTTAACTAAAACCCACCACACTGTGTTGCCATAAAAATCAACCTCTTCCATAGAAATATTTTCGTCAGAAGTATTGTTCTTTGCCCAATCTTGATCACAGCAAAGTCTCAGTGCCACTGGCAGCTGTCCATATGCATTCCTCAGAGATAAGTAGACTTCAGGAGTGATATGGATCAGGTACTTGGAAATCCCACGGTTCTTCAGTTCATCCACTAATAACCGTGACCATATGAAGTGGAAAGGTGTGTTCAAATTGTAGTCTTTCGATGTTACGTCAGCTCCCAAAGAGAACAATTCTACTGCACAACTAACAATACTTATTACGCTACTGTCCCTCTCCAAAAAGAGATCATGGAGTTTGGTTTGTCCACAGTCATTGCGCATATTGACGTCAATATCATCAATATCGATATCAAGACGACGACGTTTCGACGTATGACGCGTTCCTTGTAATTCAAACACTCGAGACATAACTTAACTATATTCAGGTCTCTCTAACTATCAACATTCAACAATATCCTCTAATACAAGTTTTCACAACGTAGAACAGGATATTACATTTTAACAGTTTTCTCTTTTACACGGAAATTATGTTAATACCGCTCGCGAATGTTTTCTGTAACCAGGTTAACGTTAATGCATATAGTGAAGTGGGATTGTTTAGGTTTTTCACTTTTTATTCCTGTTACTAATACTAACCCTTACCCCCACCCACGCCATCTGCACCTAACCCTTACTAACCCTTAAGGTCCCTAACTGATATTATTTAACCATAATTTCACCTTGAAAAACGTGAAAAACGTTATGTCTTGGTTACAGAAAAATATTTCTGTAACCAGCATTGGGCACTTGAGGACATTCATATCCTCAATTTCTCTCAGCATTGGGCACTTGAGGACGTCGACGTACATTCCACTACTGTACAAGGGCATGTGAACCGGCGGTAACAAGCCTACGGAGTATTAACGCTTGTAGCAGCTCTTCGGCCTACTACGTCTGACGTAACGAGCCAAACCGTTGTTTGCCGTTGCTTTGCACAATGTACATGCTTGAGTGCTTCCGATTGACTTACAACCCGGTGTTACGGCCCATATATTAAGGCATATGCAGAATAGGCACTGCCTAGGGACGATATATTTTAGGGGCGAAATAAATAAAATGGGGAAATTTTTTGCCTTGAATTGTATGTAGCAATTCAAGGGCATTATTCTACAAAACGTATCTAATAATTATAATTAATAAAAATACTTACTATAAAACAGCAAGCAGTGTAGCAGTAAACAGTTTTACACTACTGTTTAACACTACAAAGGTTTTCTTATCTCTGCGTGTATAAATTTCATTGGTGTTGCTAGCACGATATGTTTTAAAGTCATTGTTTGGTGTACGGGTACGTTTTAAAGTCATTGTTTGTTGTTAGGGCATTTTGACACGCACATGGCCTTCCAAATAGAAATGACGATAATACCTGTTAACACGGAAATTGTTTGCGACAGTGTAGGCTGTTTTATTTTGGAGTAAAATTAATCACAACCATAAGGTCCATAACTCTAACTAACCCTAACTGTTCCTGACATACTCGTATATTGTAAACAGCTCATCAACAACTTTGCTTCTATTTCAGTAATGGCACGTCTTACAAATCCACATGCTATACATTTCTTACTTACTGTACGTATGCAACCTTTACCAAATGGTGCAAATTTTATTTTGCTACTTTTCCCATGAGTTTTAAGATGAATATCCTAAATCAAATCCTCCTTTCTCTTAGTTTTGCCTTGTCTTCTTTATGTTACCTTGCATCTTAATTCTTGTTTTTGTACTTTCTCCAGTGGCACAAATGTTGCATTCCTCTTGGCTGTCTTTTAGCTCAGAGACCCTTTACGTTATGATTTTTTTAGCCCAGTGACCTATGTTCCCCTTCGTTTTATGTTCAAAAAGGTTCCCCTACTCTAGTAACTGTGAGAATGTAAGGCTAGCTTTGTTTCATTGAGGCTAAGCTACTATAACTAAATATACACATATATATGAGATATGTTAGACATTGTAATTTGTAACCACTGAAAATAGATCAGTTTGATATTAGTTAAAATACACTCTTTTCACAGTTTTAACTATAATATCTTCATTTTGGTTTAAACTATACGTTCATTTAGCACCGGTTTACTGATACCATTACATTGGTTGATGTAAATGGGCGAAAATTCATGTTTGCCTAGGAGCGCCGAAACCAAGAAATGGGCCTATCACCAGGCCATTGTAGTAGTTATCGTAACTTCCCTTTGAAACGACTCCCCCATCCAGTTTATCATTGTAGAGGTGTAATTATCTCCCCTGTGAAATAATTAAAATTGGGGTGTGCAATAGGTTTAGGGTTAGGGTTAGGGTCAGGATTAGTGTGAACCCTAACGTCTACCACAGCCCTCATAAGTAATGTATGGTGAGTCGCCTGAAACTGGGGATTCAATTAGTTTTAAACTCCTACATCGTGACGTCTGCATTTCATCTTCGTCCTGACAAGTTTTGTGTCTGCTAAATCTGCACTTGCTGATTTCCTTGGTTTGCTGGCCTGACCAAAGTTGTGGCCATGTCATGCTCTAATAATAATTACAGCATTTACAGACCCCAGTGAGCATCTGCTCCATCTAACAGCTGACAGGACTTAGAACCTGCCATGGTCATCTGCTATACTTAGTCAATTAGTTGCGCGAACTTGTGTCTGGTTCTTTTCACCTCTTGGACTCTGCTTGAAGGTGCCATGCACGTTGTGACCAAGTCATGCTCTACTGTGAATCAGTTATAAGTTAAATAGTATCTACAGGTTGCTCGGAAAAATGACCCTATAGTAAAAATGCAATAACTCTGTCAAAAGCAAACGAATCTCCATGAAAGTTTTCAGCTGAATAAAGCTGCCAATTCCCGACTAAATGCCAAATTTCATGCAGTTCACTTGCCTACTTTTGAAGCAATTGGCGAGTTACTAAACGCATCCCGTTTATTAAACTTTTCCAAAAGATGTCTTCATCATGTCAGAGACGACGTCATACCCTCGGCGATTGATCGTGTCATTAACTTAAACACATCCATTGTTGACGTAAAAAAGTTAAAAAAAAGAGGTGCCTCTAGTAAATTTGCCATTTGTTTAAAAAGTAAGCGAGCGACTTGCATGAAATTTGGCACCTTAATAAGCATACATTTTTCATCAAGACATATACTGCTTGCCAGGTTATTAAATTTTTTTCAAGGGAGTCATTTTTTCCGAACAATGTCCTTATGTGCGATAAACATGATGTACAACAGTGTACATCCTGTGCTTCAGCACCATTTGACACTGAAAACCCTTTTATATTAAAAATAAAGCTGACCAAGTCTACTATATTTTACCATATATTAGGCTTAGGGCCCATTATTTATATACAGTAACATGCTATAAATACTGTATGTAATGGCAGCTGCAATGAATAATACACCTAAAAGCATTCCTATGCAGCTGGGCTGTTCAGTGTTCAAAGAACCTTTCCAGCACATTGGGATCCTAAGCTTAGAATTCCACGTGGACAAGTTGTCGCG
>JADMIO012770943.1_pt1 | contig 63551 bp, 59 predicted proteins | sample 8958161 | NCBI WGS metagenome assembly JADMIO01 (sample SAMN16585339, study PRJNA669376) | soil metagenome | isolation source: Crop rotation soil | place: USA: Cullars Rotation, Alabama | collected 2011
ATTTATTATTGCAATTTAAATCAATATACATTATACATTATACGAAGTTATATTCGATGCGGCCGATCTAGCAGAAAGTCAAAAGCCTCCGACCGGAGGCTTTTAACTTCTGTCACCTAGGTTACGCCCCGCCCTGCCACTCATCGCAGTACTGTTGTAATTCATTAAGCATTCTGCCGACATGGAAGCCATCACAAACGGCATGATGAACCTGAATCGCCAGCGGCATCAGCACCTTGTCGCCTTGCGTATAATATTTGCCCATGGTGAAAACGGGGGCGAAGAAGTTGTCCATATTGGCCACGTTTAAATCAAAACTGGTGAAACTCACCCAGGGATTGGCTGAGACGAAAAACATATTCTCAATAAACCCTTTAGGGAAATAGGCCAGGTTTTCACCGTAACACGCCACATCTTGCGAATATATGTGTAGAAACTGCCGGAAATCGTCGTGGTATTCACTCCAGAGCGATGAAAACGTTTCAGTTTGCTCATGGAAAACGGTGTAACAAGGGTGAACACTATCCCATATCACCAGCTCACCGTCTTTCATTGCCATACGAAATTCCGGATGAGCATTCATCAGGCGGGCAAGAATGTGAATAAAGGCCGGATAAAACTTGTGCTTATTTTTCTTTACGGTCTTTAAAAAGGCCGTAATATCCAGCTGAACGGTCTGGTTATAGGTACATTGAGCAACTGACTGAAATGCCTCAAAATGTTCTTTACGATGCCATTGGGATATATCAACGGTGGTATATCCAGTGATTTTTTTCTCCATTTTAGCTTCCTTAGCTCCTGAAAATCTCGATAACTCAAAAAATACGCCCGGTAGTGATCTTATTTCATTATGGTGAAAGTTGGAACCTCTTACGTGCCGATCAGATTAAAACGAAAGGCCCAGTCTTTCGACTGAGCCTTTCGTTTTATTTGACCATGTTGGTATGATTTAAATTAATACGACTCACTATAGGGTCAGTGCGGCCGCGACTTCAAGTCACGTGAATTCCAAGCTTCGGATCCCACTGTGCTGGAAAGGAATTAGTCGTTTCTTTTTCGCGCCTCTTTTGAGAGAATCAAGGAATCTGAGTTTAACCTCCGGCAGATCATTGTAATTCCAGGTCGCACTTTTCATAATATTTTCTCCTGACGCTCAAACCTGAGCGGTTAAATGGTTATTTTCGGTAGATTGATAATTAAACCATTTCAATTCCGGGTTGTCTTCCCGACATTACTCCACGCTCATGAACGATCTTACCACTAAACCAAAGCGGCAATCCTTTGATCATGTTGCCCGTACCATGTCTGGTCTTACTCCCTATTCCGGCAGCTGGACAATCAATGAAGTGAAACATCTTTTGAAGCGAACAATGTTCGGATCAAAAAAAGATGACATCGATTTTTTCCTGAGCCTTGGGATGAGTGATTCTGTTGATACACTGCTTGAGATTATCAATCATCCTGCATATACAGCTCCTTCCAAACCGTTGAACAATTACAGTAATCTCGTTACCGATCCTCAATGTGCTGCCGGGGCGGAATGGCCGGGAACGCCGGATACGAATGCAAATCCTGTCTTCACTTTTAATTTCAGGAGGAAGAGTCTGAAGTCATGGTGGACATCACAAATGCTTTCACAACCGAGAAGCCTGCGTGAAAAGATGGTCTTATTCTGGAGCAACCATTTTGTTGTTGAGTTTACGAATATCCAGGTGAGCACATTTATTTATGATTACAATGCGCTATTGAGAGAATATGCTTTGGGAAATTTCAAAACATTAACGAGACAGATCACCACCAATTGCGCAATGTTGAAATACCTGAACGGCGATAAGAACACAGCAGCAGCTCCGAATGAAAATTATGCGCGCGAACTCCAGGAATTATTTACAGTCGGTAAAGACAGCAACGGAATGCCGCAGTATACAGAAGACGATGTGAAGGCTGCTGCACGTGCTTTGACCGGATGGAAAACCGATGTGCAGGCAAATGGAACTTCAGCGAACGGATTCGTTTCTTTTTTCCAGGCAAATAAGCATGACTCAACCGATAAGACATTTTCATCATGGTATAGCAATGCTGTGATCACCGGCCAGTCCGGTACGGCGGGGGCCAACGAAGTGGACGATCTCATGAACATGATATTTTCCCGAACAGAGGTAGCGGAGTTCATTTGCCGGAAACTTTACCGGTGGTTTATTTATTATGATATCGATTCGGCCACGGAAGCGAATGTGATCCAGCCTCTGGCGACTATCTTCAGAAATAACAACTATGATATTGTACCTGTTCTTTCCGCTTTGTTCAAGAGTGAACATTTTTTTGATGTGTTGAACAGGGCTTGCCTTATTAAGTCTCCTGTTGATTTTGCGGTAGCGTTAAGCCGGGAATACGAGGTGATTTTTCCTGATTCCACCGATATCATCGCACAATATGCAGCATGGGATAAGGTGAGAACGATCGCTGCCAATGCACAGATGGATATGGGAGATCCTCCGAATGTTGCAGGCTGGGGGGCCTACTATCAGGAACCTGCCTATCATGAATTATGGATCAATTCGGATACTCTGCCGAAGAGAAATCAGTTCAGTGACAGGATGACTTCAAATGGCTATACAAGCTTCGGGCAGACAATCATAATTGATGTGATTGCGATTACTGAGTCGATGACGAATCCAAGCGATCCGAATGCTCTGATTGATGAAGTGCTTTCTTATCATTATGCTATCGATGCGACTCCGGGTCTGAAGGCTTACCTGTTATCAATTTTATTGTCGGGACAGGCGCAGACGTATTATTGGACGAATGCCTGGCTTGACTATACCGGCGATCCCAACAATACGGCATATCTGAATATCGTCAAGACACGGCTGGAGTCGTTTTACAAATACATAATGGACCTTTCTGAATATCAACTCTCATAATTTGCCATATGAAAAGAAGAGACTTTTTACGAAATACGATTCCTGCAACGTTGCTTCCATCGTTGCTCAATGGATTTTCATTCAGGGCTTTTGCGGGATCACCGTTAATGCAGGCATTAACGTCAGCCACTCTGAATGATCACGCACTTATTCTCATACAATTGAATGGAGGCAATGACGGTCTTAACACAGTTATTCCTCTTGATCAGTATTCAAATCTTTCACTGGCCCGGCAAAATATCCTTATTCCGGATACACAGGTATTACAACTGAATGGATATACTGATACGGGACTGCATCCTTCGATGACAGGCATGCAGCAGTTGTTCAACGATGGAAAGATGAATATCATCCAGGGCGTAGGATATCCTTCACCGAACTTTTCGCATTTCCGGGCGACGGATATCTGGCTTACAGGCTCTGATTCAAGCCAGGTCCTTTCATCGGGATGGGCAGGCAGATATCTTAACTATGAATATCCGAATTTTCCCACAGGATATCCGAATGCAACCATGCCCGATCCTTTAGCATTGCAGATCGGTTCTACAGTTTCTCTTGCATTGCAGGGCCCTACCTCAAGTATGGGAATGGCCATTTCCGATCCGACAAGTTTTTATAATCTTATAAACGGAGTTCAGGATCCGGCGCCGAATACGAATGCGGGAAAAGAGCTGACATATATCAGGCAGGTCGCTCAGCAGTCGACGCAATATTCAACCGTTATTTTAGCGGCAGCAAATAATATTACCCAGCAATCATCGATGTATCCTGTCGCAGGAAACAATTCGCTGGCCGATCAGCTGAAGATTGTTGCAAGACTGATTGCAGGAGGACTCAAGACAAAAATCTACATGGTAAATCTCGGCGGATTCGATACACATTCATCACAGGTCGATTCAACTACAACTACGGGTACTCATGCAGATTTACTTTCAAAGCTTTCAGAGGCGATCACTGCATTTATGGATGATGTGGTATTCCTGAATATTGAGGACAGAGTTTTGGGGATGACTTTTTCCGAGTTCGGAAGAAGAATCATGTCTAACTCAAGTGACGGAACTGACCATGGCGCCGCTGCTCCGTTATTTGTTTTCGGTAAAGATGTTCAGCAGGGAATTTTAGGATCCAATCCGGTTATCGGACCGAGCGTGAGCGTAAATGATAATGTTCCGATGCAATACGATTTCAGATCCGTGTACGCTTCAGTATTGCAGGACTGGTTCTGTGTTCCTTCGACTGATCTCAGCACAGTTCTGCTGCAAAACTTCCAGACATTGCCTGTGATACAAAGTTCGGCATGCACATCAGTCGGCATACATGATCTTAATCAGGAAGCAGGCATAAACCTCATCGATAATTATCCAAACCCGTTTACAGAATCGACCTATATAGATTATACAACTAATGGAGGTCATACGCTCGTTCAGGTTTTTGATAATGAAGGTAAGTTGATCAGGACGCTTGCAGATGGAGAATATCCGGCGGGCAAGTACAAGGTACGTTTCGAGAATGAAAATTATTCAACCGGTGTTTATTATGCACGGCTACAGAATGGATCCGTGCAGCAGGTGAGGAATATGGTGATTGCCAGATAAGAGATTGTATAATTATTTAGCAATTCCTCAGGAGAAGTTTTCCCAAAAACAAACTGAACAAACTATGTCGCCCTGATTCTTACTTTCTTTTGCCTGATCAAAAGAAAGTAAGAAAAGCAAAATCAAGGCAAAAAAAGCTGTCCCCCACACAGGGCCGGCGCTTCCCGCTCCCGATAGCTATCGGAATTTGCCCGGCCGACGCGCTTATATAGGAAACATTTTCGGATTTCTATGTAAATGATCTTTCTTGTATTTTATTTCCTGTATAGTTCTGTTGCACTTACAAAATCGGAGTTATCAAGCCTGTTAGCAATTCAACTTGAATTGTTTCTTTTATCTTTGGCGCCATGACAGAAAGAGCAAAAGCATTTGAGCGGCTGGCAGTTATTATGGATGAGTTGAGAGCCCAATGTCCGTGGGATAAGAAACAGACAATGGAGACACTTCGTCATCTTACGCTGGAAGAAACGTATGAGCTAACGGAATCCATAGTAGAAAATAATCTTCCGGAAATAAAAAAGGAATTGGGCGATATTCTCCTCCACATTTTATTTTATGCAAAGATCGGCTCGGAGAAGGGTGCTTTCGATATTACGGATGTTATCAACGCACAATGTGAAAAGCTCATCTTTCGTCATCCTCATATTTACGGCGATGTAAAAGTGAATGATGAGGAAGATGTAAAGAGGAACTGGGAGCAGTTGAAACTGAAAGAAGGAAATAAATCCGTGCTGGACGGAGTTCCGAAATCGTTGCCGAGTATGATCAAGTCGATGCGCATTCAGGAAAAGGCGAGGGGAGTAGGCTTCGACTGGGAAACACCGGAACAAGTATGGGATAAGGTGAAGGAGGAATTGGAAGAATTTAAGGAGGCTTCAACATCGGGAAACGATGAGCACGCTCAATCAGAGTTTGGCGATTTATTATTCAGTCTGATAAACTTTGCAAGGTTTAAAAACATCAACCCCGATGAAGCTTTGGAGAGAACCAATAAAAAATTTATTACCCGTTTTAAATATCTGGAAGAATCATCAAAGAAAGTCGGAAAGCAACTGAGCGACATGACGCTGGCAGAAATGGATGTTTTTTGGAATGAAGCTAAAAAGTTAGGCTGATCATTTCTTTTCCGGCTCCATCATGAGGTCAGAGTTCGGGTTTTGATTTTTTATTATTTGATCCACTCTCATGAACACACGCCAGTAATGTTTTTTATCCATTTTATCCCAGTGAATTATCGCATATCTGAACTGGTAGATCTGTATCTGGCAAACAATAAGAAGTAAGCCCAGTAAAATGACAACAGAATTTTTTAACAACCTGATTTTTATTTCCGAAAGAAGAATGCCGAGAAGGATTGCAAATATTCCTAAAAATTCCGTATAGGGACGAGAACTGAAACTTCCTCCGTACCACCACGACCACCAGCAGGAAAAGACATAGGTGATTGCCAGGAAAAATAAGACGAATGAAAAGAATGCAAAACTGCTCTTGCGGAACGCATAATAGAGTCCTGCCAATGAAAGAAATGTTACAGGTGTATAAATAAACAGTCCCTTTTTATAACTGAATAATATGTTGACCATTTCCGGATGTGTCCATTGAAAATGTTCGACCGGGTATGAGTCAGGAAAAAACATTCCGCATTGTACATAATAGACGATGAACTGTATTGAAATCGTCGGCAGGAAAATGACTATACAAGCGAAAAATGTTTTGCCCGAAGAAAATATCCTTTTAATGAGCTTTGTGAATTTTTCCCTGCTGCCCGAAAGGAAAGGGATGAATAAGAGAATTAGAATATTCACCGGACGAATAAGGAAAATGATTCCTGCGACAAATGCAGCCCATAGCAGGTATCTTAGTTCGCCTGAGTCGACCAATGATTTTATGAGATAAATAAAACAGGAAACAGCTGCAAACGAATACACGTGCGAGATGGAAGGCTGTAAAAGACTGTAGACAAATAAGTGTGTCGCAAAAGCGATGACGATTAAAACAATGGTAATCAGATTTTCATCCAGCCCGTATTTCCGCAGCGTTTTCATTATAAAATAAAGACCGACTACCTCATAAAAAATTGCTGCGAGTGAAACGAAGATCATATAATAAAAGGAATACCCGTCGTTCAAACCGCCGGACAATAACGCAAGTGCATGTCCCATCAGAAAGAAGGGCATTTGCAGAATTGAAGTTCCGATAAAATATTTGTCTATAATTCCATCGCCTGCCTGAACGCGGTATTCATAAAAATTGTATGGATGATGGTATTTTGGCTCGACGATACCATAAAATTTAAATGACAGATCATGGTAAACAAAAAGAGCAGGCAGGTAAGCATAATATCCTGAGCCATCCCAAATCACAATTTCTTTCCACTTGCCGTCTCCCCAGTTGATATTTGAAGCTATGTAGATTCCTATAACTGCGATTACGATAAGCCTGTATTTGTTCAGCACTTTCATTGAGTCGCGCCGAATTTAATCTTTTAATAAGAATGTTCTGATTCTGATGAGTATATTTGTGAAAACTTTAAAATAATAATTATCATGATCAAGATTGGACAAAAAGCCCCTGACTTTAAACTAATAGACAAAGACAGAAAAGAAGTAACACTGGCAGATTTCAAAGGCAAGAACCTCGTTTTATTTTTCTTTCCATTGGCATGGACAGGGGTTTGTACGAAAGAGATGTGCGCAGTTCAGGATGACTATAAAATCTATACTGATCTGAACACAAACGTGATCGGCGTTTCAGTGGACAGTTGTTTGGCACTTAAAAAATTCGGTGAAGAATATAAGATCAATTTCCCTCTCTTATCAGATTTTAATAAGGTAGCTATAAAGGATTACGATGTGGTTCTGGAAGAATTTATCTGCGGTTATAAAAATGTGGCGAAGAGGTCCACTTTTGTGATCGACAAAGAAGGCATAGTGAGATATATTGAAGTTCTGGCCAGCCCGGGCGATCTTCCGAATATGGATGCGATCAAAGCTTCCATCAACAGCCTGGCAACTCAGACCGCTTAATTAATCAACGCGAGGCCCGCACCGAGAGCTACGATAAGAAGTTTCAGGTAATTGAAACGATGCTCTTCATACGATTCAAACAAAATGGTCGTTGAGATATGGAGGAATATACCTATCACAACGGCCATTATTTTGTCGAAGAAGAGCGGTATTACATCGGCATTGATGTAGTTACCCGTAAATGCTCCCAATGGAGCCATCAAAGCGAAGAGCGTAAGATAAAATATCGCGGAAGATTTTGAGAGTCCCGATTGAAGCAGCATGGTCATGAGTGCAATAGCGACAGGAATGTGATGAAGAATGATCCCGGCCAGTAATGATCGTTGCGTTCCGGGGTCGGAGAAATTCTGAACTAAGGGCATTCCTTCCAGGAAGCTGTGCAGACAAAGACCGATCATCACGCCGTATGGAAATGCTGCATTCTGATGCTTGTGAATATGAATATGTCCGTGCTCGATTCCCTCTGAAAAAAATTCAAGGATGATCTGAATGAAAAAACCAATGAGAATAAAGATGCCGATCTTGTTGTTTCCGGCATGATAGACCTCAGGTATCAGGTGAAGTACCGTCAGTGCAAACAGATAAGCACCGCTGAACGAAAGCAAGAGTTTCAATAGTCCTGAGCTTATTTTCTTAAACGCAAATACGGAACTGCCACTGATAATGATCGTTGCGAAAAGAAGGAAATACGAAAACAGGTTCATCAGTTAGCCGGTTTTTTTTTTGCGAAAAGGATCAGACGTTCTGAGCGTATTTCATCGAATGGCTCAAGTGCATAATTGCCGAAGCAGTCGGTAATTGTGAGTCCGGCCATGAGAAAATACTTTTTCATTTCACTGTATCCTGCGAGTAAAAGGTTTTCTTCGAATAAATAGTCTTTCCCTTTGTCTGAAAATTGGATCTTTTTCCTGATAATATTTCCCTCGATCGTTTTCTCGATGTGAAATTTTATTCCCCCGATTTCTTTGTCATGGGTTTTTGTGAGGTGAGCCCGGATAAATTCAGAATTGAAATAATCGAAAACGAATATTCCCTCGGATTTTAATGCGGCCGCATTGGCAATGAGGCAGCGGACATTATCCCGTTCCTTTCTGAAATAACCGAAGCTGCTGAAGAGGTTGAGCACGACGTCAAAATAATTCGTACGAAAGATTTCTCTCATGTCGTGCAGATAAAATGAAAGTGTTTCGTTCTCAAATTTTTTATCGTACAGGATGCTCTCAGAGGATAGATCGAATCCCGTTACATCGTATCCTTTGCGATTAAGGTAAATCGAATGACGGCCTTTACCGCAGGCTACATCCAGTATGCGGGCATTCGCAGGAGGTTTAATAAATTGAATGAGCTTGTCAAGAAAATGTTCAGCCTCTTTTTCATCCCTGTTCTTATAAAGGATATGATAATAGGGCGAATCGAACCAGGTCTCATACCAGTCGGCCCGCTCCGAGGAATCGTCTACAACAGGTTTAACTTTTGAAATCATACTAAAAAATTAATTAGCTAATTAGCTAATTAGCCAATTAGCTAATTGAAATAATGCTATAAGGCGAATATCAGAAGATTTTAGGTTGAACCATCATTCTTTTACTATTTTTATCGCATCCGATGAAAAGAAATTCCAGGCATCGTTCAAAGAAAATAAGGAGAGCACCTCCGGGCAGTGCTCCGGGAGTTATCAATCTTCCCGATGATGCCGTAAAGCTGAGTCTTCACTCGATTGTGTACGATCAGAATTCAATAAATGAGAGCGACCTTTCCAGCATTTCAGAGATAAGGACGCAGCTGCAGAATTCGCCTGATAAGATTCACTGGTTCGACGTGAAAGGATTTGGCAACAAACTATTTCTCGAACAGCTGGCCGACTTTTTCGGCATTCACCGCTTGCAGCTGGAAGATGTGGTAAATGTTTACCAAAGGCCTAAGGTGGAAGAATACCAGGGGCATTTGTTTTTTATTGCGCGTGTTCTTCGTGACCAGCCGGGCGGTTTTACCAACGATCAGCTGAGTATTTTTTTGTCGAAGAATTTTATCATCACATTCCAGGATAAGTACGACGATATCCTCGATCCCGTGCGTAACAGGCTGAGAATGGGAAAAGGCTTTCTGAGAAGGATGGGAGCTGATTATCTGGCTTACTCGGTGATGGACGTTGTTGTCGATAATTATTATCCCATCCTCGAGAAGATGGGCGACAGCCTCGATGATCTGCAGGATGAATTGATCGCCAATCCCAGCCGCGATGCATTGAACAGGATTTTACAGAAGAAAAGGGATCTTGTGAGCCTGCGCAGGATCATCTGGACCGAGCGAGACAAGATGAATGATATCCTGAGGTCGTCGTTCACGGAGATCAGCGATGCGACAAAGGTATTTTTCAGGGATACATACGATCATTGTATCCAGCTGCTCGATCTCGTGGAAAGCTATAAGGAGGTGACGGCCTCGCTGATGGATGTTTACCAGTCGTCGGTGAGCAATAAGCTGAATCAGGTGATGAAGGTGCTGACGATCATATCAACCATCTTCATCCCGCTGACGTTCATAGTTGGTTTATACGGAATGAACTTTCAACGCCACGATCCCGTTACCGGCCGTGATCTTCCTTTAAACATGCCGGAGCTTTATACGCCACATGGTTATCTCGTGGTCTGCATCGTGATGGTGCTCATAGTAATATTTCAACTCATCTTCTTTTACAAAAAGGGATGGCTTACGAAAGGAACGGAATGAAGAAGTTTTCGATGTCGGCAAAGACTTCGTTTGGGTTTGAGGATCTTCTGAGTGAAGAGATGAAGAATATCGGTGCGACGGATATAAAAAAGGGAACACGCGTCGTGTTCTTTACAGGGACGACGGAGACACTTTACAGGGCCAATCTGATGAGCAGGGTGGCGCTTCGCATACTTGTTCCGATCGCAACATTCCCTGCAGGGAGCGAACAGCAGCTGTATGATGGAATAAAAAAAATCGACTGGGATAAATACCTGACGGCGGAGGATACGCTGGCGGTGGATGCTGTTACTGTAAAATCGAAGCTGACGCATTCGCTATATGTGTCGCTGAAGACGAAGGATGCCATCGTCGACCAGATACGTGAGAGATCGGGTAAGCGTCCGGATGTGGATTTACGTTTTCCGACGATACGCGTGAACGTGCATCTCTCCGACAACATTGCAAACATATCGCTCGACAGTTCCGGTTCGTCGCTGCATAAGAGAGGATACAGGAGTGAGCAGGGTGAGGCGCCACTGAATGAAACGCTGGCTGCGGGAATGGTGATGCTGAGCGGATGGGACAGGAAGAGTCCGTTCACAGACCTTATGTGCGGAAGCGGAACCATTGTGATCGAGGCGGCGATGATGGCGAAGAATATTGCCCCGGGAATTTTGCGGAATGAATTCGGTTTTGAGCGATGGAAGGACTTCGATGCACAGCTATGGGATTCTGTTGTTGACGCGGCGAAGAGTGCAGAGATCGAATCCCCGGAGATTAAGATAACGGGTATCGACCGTTCGCACCAGGCCACGGAGAATGCAATAGATAATGCAAAGTCGGCGGGAGTGGAGAAGATGATTTCATTTCATACGATGCCGTTCGAGCATTACACGCCGGCAGAGAGCAGGCAGATGATCGTGAGCAATCCGCCGTATGGCGGGAGGATTACGGATGAAGACCTGTTCGCGTTGTACAAGAACATCGGCGACCAGCTAAAGAAGAAATACCAGGGAAGCACAGCATGGATACTTACTGCTAACCAGGAGGCTGCCAAGAATATTGGATTGCATGCCTCAAGGAAGATTCAACTGTATAATGGCGCACTCGAGTGCAGGTTTTTAAAGTTTGAATTGTACAGCGGAAGCAGGAAGGCTTCGAAAATGCAAACGGAAAGTGTATGAACTATAGGAAGATCGGCGTGCTGACATCGGGCGGCGATTGTCCGGGATTGAATGCGGGCATACGCGCAGTTGTGAGGACTGCCATCTATTATGAGATGCAAGTCACCGGCATATTGAACGGCTATGACGGAATGATTGAAGGTAAATTCATTCCGCTTTCTTCACATAGCGTGAGCAACATTTTACAAAGAGGCGGAACGATATTGAAGACTGCCAGGAGCGAAGGGTTCAAAGATAAGGAGACGAGGAAGAAAGCCTTTGATAATATCAACAGGGAAGGAATAGAAGCATTGGTAATTCTCGGCGGCGATGGCTCGTTCCGCGGCATAGAGAAATTTTCGGCCGAGCATAATATTCCCGCCATTGGGATTCCGAAGACGATAGATAACGACATCTACGGTACTGATTTCTGTATCGGATTCGATACGGCATTGAACACGGTAGTGCAGGCAGTGGACAAGATCCGCGATACGGCCGACTCGCATAACCGATTGTTTTTTGTAGAAGTGATGGGACGCGATGCAGGAATGATTGCCGTATACAGCGGCATAGCCGGCGGGGCAGAAGCCATCCTCATTCCGGAAACGGAGACGAAGATCGATCGCATTGTGAAAGTGCTGGAGCGCGGGTGGCAGAGGAAGAAGTCATCGATGATCGTCATTGTGGCGGAAGGCGACGATGCAGGCGGCGCTTACGACATAGCAGAAGAAGTAAAGAAACGTTTCAGTGAGTACGACACGCGCGTGAGCGTTTTAGGCCACATGCAGCGCGGCGGCAGTCCCACCTGCAACGACCGCGTCCTTGCCGGGCGACTGGGCGTGGCCGCCGTAGAAGCTTTGCGCGACGGCAGGAAGAATGAGATGGTGGGAATAGTAAAAGATGAGATTGTTTATACTGCTTTTAGCGAAGTGGTGAAGAATAAGAAAAAGTTTCCGGAAGGGTTGATGAGGATTGCGGAGATTTTGAGTTTGTAAGCATCATTTCGTTAAGCAGACTGGGAAGGAGATGATTAAAAAAATTTCTGATAGATTTGGCTCAGGGATTATTGTTGGCTGCAAACAAATTGACACACTCTTAAATTTTAAAAAATGAATGAACAAAAAAAACTTTCTATCAACATTACTGGTTTCTAACCCTTAAACCAATCTTCATAAAACAAACATCATGAGGCCTAACTTTGTTTAATGAAGAAATCTAAATTAAGCTTCTTTTTTCTCTCGACTTCATTGTTTTTGACAACAGCCTGTAACGGACAGGGAAATAAGAATTCCAAAAATGATAACAGCGATTCGTCAACGAATTCATACCGGATTATTAAAAGAGTGCTTCCAAACAGTCAGGCTGAGCTGCAGTCCTTCCTGGATGCAGGTATAGACCCATACTTTGTAGATACTGAAGACACTGTCTCGACGCACGGACCTCAATGCATCGTCCGTGATTTAATGATAGATAAAAACGGTAGCATCTGGCTGGCTACGTGGATGGGAATTATAAAATATGATGGTCATGTTTTTACGAATTATACTTTAAAATACGGGCTGATAAAATTTCATGTTTTTTCCTGTTACCGGGACAAGAACGAGAACTTGTGGTTTGGAACTGCACGCGGAGGCATCTATCGATACGATGGTAAGTCATTTAAACTTTTCACAACGCAAGACGGACTGCCGGATAACACAGTTCAGTGCATGCAGGATGATAATGAGGGAAACATCTGGTTCGGCACTACAAATGGTTTAAGCCGCTATGATGGTAAAGGATTTACCAATTTCTCGAAACAAGAAGGCCTCTTTAGCAATAATATCAGCAGCATCATTCAGGATAAAAAAGGAAAACTATGGTTCGGCTGCAATGAAACAAAATACATGAATCGTGATGGCGGAGTCAACTGCTACGATGGGAAATCATTCAGCTCATTCCCCAACAAAGATGGCAAGTCATTTCAGGCGGTATTGTCCCTTTTTGAAGACAGTCACGGAAATATTTGGATAGGCCGCATGGATGGATTGACCCGGTATGATGGCAAAGACCTGACAGACCTGGAATCACGTTTTTCATATTATATCACGCAAGACAAAACAGGAAATATCTGGTTATCGGTGAGTGAGCCTCCGAATGAAAATCATCCCGGTCTGCCAAAACAGATTTTGTATAAATATGATGGAAAAACATTTACTATGATCCTGGAGAAAAACAATCCGGGCGACTTTCAGATTTTTGGAAAAGTTGCAGATCATTCAGGAAATATCTGGTTTGGTACGATGCAGGGAGTAGCTCGATACAAGGAAAAAAAATAGGTTAATCGGTAACAGCCGTTTAGAAAAAAGCGTCCGGTGCTGCAGACCATTGATACCTCAATAGTGAAGGACTTACACCTTCTCTCCGAACGCAATAACTTATTGAGTATATGTAGGTCTGCACGGCAAATATAATGATAGTTCTAAGATTGAAGATTGCTCGCCGGCAACATTCATTATGTTTTGAATAAAATAAACTTACCTTACATCGACTTGTACTGCAGTATGAGAAAAAAGTACGGTAGGACTGAGTACCAAACCGGTGCTGCAGACCATTGATGTTTTCCATCACTCCGGAAAAGTCCTGCCGTTTGAAATAAGTAATAAGTAATGGAAGCAAAGCGAAACCGGGGACACGCTTTCAATTTTGTATTGTGGAATTATTTGTCCCGTAATAGAATTAGTTCAGGAAAATATTTCATGGCAGTTTCATAGGTGATTTTTTCAGTTTTTATCACCGTATTACCATCATACCATATCAGGATTAAATTCTTTTTGTATTTGTACAAGCTTATGTCCTTGTCTTCAATGGATGAGGTTTCGAGAAAATGTCCATTCTCCCATATATCAATAACAAGGTCAAGCTCGTTGGATTGAGGCTCCATCGTAAAAAGTCTGCATATTAAAAGTAAAAAAATTCCGGCCACTGAAAAAAACAAAAACTTAATATACAGCAGGCAGGTTGACTCCTGCATTGAAAAGAAAATCGATGGCTGACAGATCTGCGATAAATCCATATTTTTCTGAGAAGACCTGCCTGTATTTTAAATCACTGGATTTTGACCTCGTTTTTTGAAATTCATTACGCAAATCCTTTTCAATATTATATGCTTTATCAAAAGTGGATGTATAGGTAATTGGCGTCCTGATCGAAAATAATTTCAGAAGCAACTTTAAAAGGCTCATATTAAAATCGAATAAATATTCTCCGGGGCTATCAAACAGGGCAGAAAAATCACCCTCGTAATATTCGAAATAAGGTGAATTACGATAGGCGGCGCAGACAGATCTCCAATGGATTTTATTCCAGCGTTCGCTGTACGAAATTCGAACTTCGCTGATAGGAATACGAAACAGGTTTTCGTGAACGACAGGAATGACGAGCAGCTGTTTTCCATTCGGACCATAGATCTCGCAACGGTTACGGAGGGTCTGTTTTACGAAATGTTCGTGCTGTTCAATAATGATGTGATCCGAAGATGCACAATCCAGAAAGTATGAAACAGGAGGGAGGTAGGCTATGGGAAAAAGTGCTGGCAAGAATTATCTTCTTTCGTAAGCTCCGAGATCAGGAGGGGATAGGGGACCTCTATCTGTTCCTAAAATATCACTGCTGAGCAGAGGGCTTACCAGGTCAAGATTGCTATCACCGGCATTTATAGCCGGACTGTTCAGCGAATCGAGCTGGTAGAAATTATTATCGATGTCGGCAAAGAACGGATCGTAGTTTCCTCCAAAGGCTTTCAGAATGGCATTGTACCTCGTTGCATCACCTGTCGGGAAAACGCTTTCGACCTTCAGCAGCACGTGATCGAACTTAAAACCGAACATGTTTCCTGTCGGGAATGAATCGAGTCCGAGTTCGTTGTCGTTGTTACCGTAGATGATGCTGTTTGCGAAGAACGCATTCAGCGGTCGTGGTGCATTGGTGTAGTTGTTCAGAGTGACAGCCGGATCCTGCCTGTTACTGTTATTCCAGAAATTCGCAAACGTGCAGTGATAGAAATTGTATGTGCCGCCATAGAGGATGTTTGCCGTCTGCGCGCCGCAGTTTGCAAACACACAGTTATAAGCATTCACTCGCGAGCCGCGTAACGCAACGGCATGTGAAGCCATGTTCTTGATGATGGTATTCTCCAGTTGAAGTGTAAGCGTATTCGGATTGGCATCATACACAGTATCTACCAATAAACCGATGAATCCGTTTTTGATGATCGCATGTTTGATGACTGAATTCCTGCTGCCGGGAGAAATGATATTCGAATGCAGGTTCAGGTTGGAAAGCCAGATCCTGTCCCATTGTCCGGGCACGTCTTTGAAATCTTCTCCCAATCTGTCTCCCTGAAATCTGACCTTATCCTGCAGCGTTCCGTTTACCAACAGGGTTGCCGAGTTACACACAATGATTCCCGAACCCGGATGCAGATAGACGTTCGTTCCGGCATTCACTGTGAGTGTGCATCCGGAATCTACAAGTGCATATCCATAAATGACATGAGGCTTGTCGTTGTTCCAGACTTCATTGCAGCTCAGTTGAAAAAAAGGATAGATAGGGGAATGTTGAGGAGGCCGATGGAAGTATGCATCCTGTCCCCAGGCAACGAGGTCGAGGTCCTGAGCGAAACCGTTTGTGACGAAGAGTATGGAGTCAGTTACGATTAGCGGGGTGTTGACGTTGTTCGGATCGATGGTCACTTCCACGAAAACCCATATGCTGTCGTGAGCGGGAATTTCAACATTGGTAAAAGACTTTCCCGGAACACCGTCGACGTTGAGACGGAAATTCGAACTTTCTCCTGTCGCCAGCCGGATTGAATTTACAAGAACATCATTATCGCCGGGATTGTATACGGTAAACACTTCCGTTGCGCTTCCCACGGTCGTGAATACCGTATCGAACATGATGGTATCTTCAGAAAACTTCAGCGTGACCTGACCTGTTTCAAAATTCTCTTTCTTGCATGAACTAAAGGAAAGAAACAGGACGAAAAAAGCTGAGGCAGCAAATAGAAAATATCTGATGTTTATACGCACCCTGTTTGATTGAAGATTGAAGATTGAAGATTGAATATTGAATATTGAAATTAATAACGAGACAAATGCAGAGATATTTCCGATGACAGATATCATCGGATTATTTTGACATGGTTTCTATGATACTTCAGAAAACATTTTTAGCTTTTTCTGGAGCAACTGCATTTCTTCTTTTGCGCGGTTCAGGTTGCTTTCCACTTCGGTGAGCAATGGCGCCATGTTTTTAGAATTGCGGAAGAAGCCGAGGTTGTTTTCGTATTGATTGATGGTCGCCTGGAGCTTGTTGATCTTTTCCCTGATAGCGTTCTTCTCTCTTCTGAGATGATGTCCGGAGTCTTCTGACTGTGACAACGACTCGACATTATTCCTGAATTTCAAAAGATGTTTCTGGGATGATTCGAGCTTCAGCTTATCATAACATGCGTCCAGCGACTTCTTAAACTTTTCCCAAATGCGTTGCTTTTCCTTGATCGGAACGTGCTGGATTGTTTTCCATTCCTCCGAGAATCCGCGAAGTGTCTTTAAGTCTTCTTCAGAATTCCCGGTTGGCGCAAAGGCATCGACTTTCTTCACGAGTTCTTCTTTGAGCTCCAGGTTCTTCACCTGTTCGGCATCTCTGGCATTAAATTGCTCGCGTCTTTTATTGAAGAATACATCACACGCTTCTCTGAACTTTTTCCAGAGTTTGTTTTCTTCCCATTGTTCGATATGGCCGGCATTCTTCCATTCCTGTTGCAATTGCAGGATTTCCTTTGTTGCATTTTCAGCCTGGTCTCCTTCGCGTTTCGAAATTTCTTCTGCCTTCGCTATGATCGCTAATTTCTTATCGCGGTTGTCTTTGTGCTCTTTTTTAAGACCGTTGAAGAAGTCACGCTTCTTTGTATAAAAGGCATTCATGGAAGCACGGAATTCTTCCCAGATCCTGTCGTTTTCTTTTTTCGGACCGTACCCTGTAGCCTTCCACTCATCAAAGATTTTATTGAGCGTATCCGTCATCGTTTGCCATTGCTTTGGAGTATCGAAGTTTTCTTCACCGATTGCTTTGGCGCGTTCCAAAAGTTTTTTCTTGGTCTCGAGATGCACCACTTCTTCTTTCTGACGATCCTGGTTGAAGGCACGGATCTTCTGATAGACTTGTCCGATTAGTTCGCGATAGCGGGTACGCAGCGGCTCGATGGTTTCCGGAGCTGTCGGACCCATTTCCGACCATTCCATCCGGTAGAGATTGATCATGCGTTCAACGCCACGGATGGATTCCATCGGGAGAAGTGATTCTATTTTGAGAAGCAGCTGATTTCTTTGTTCGTAGTTTCTTTTAAAATCGAGTTCGCGCAGGTCTTTGCTCAGCTTCATATTGTAATAGAAGTTGTGAGCGTGACGATGATAGATGCTTTGAAGATTTTTGTATTCGCGGATAGGAACGTTGCCTATCTCATTCCATCGCGCCTGAAGTTCTTTAAAAGAATGAAATGCCTTGCCGATGTTTGTTTCTTCGGCGATGAGCTTTTCAAGATCCGCTATGACCTGTTCTTTTTCCTTGAACTTAGTCGTGATCTCATCCGTACGCATCTTTCTGAACTTCGATTCACGGTCGGAAAAGATGTGGAGCAATTCACTGAAACGGCTGTCGCGGAGATCTTTTTTCGGTTCAAAGTTCTCGGCTAATCCGCCTTCGGCAAGAAAAGACTGAAGCATTTCACTGTTCTGTACTTCGCATTCACGCAGGTACTGATTCTTGATTTCATCGGCCTTCGATAAGATTTCATCATTAAAATCTTCTTTTAGTAAAGACTCCAGCTGCTGTATTAATTCTTCCTTCATTGTAATGTGTGGTAGCTGATATCGCAGTATCAGCGCGGCCAAAAATAGTAAATGTTCGGCTTGGGATTAGGGACTTGGACTATATGATTTTTCGAAGATAAGACACAGATTGTAATTAGCCAATTGGCTGATTGGCTAATCAGCTAATTGGTTTTGCTTGTATTATGTAAATGATTCCCGGTTTGAAATATTTGATATTCTGGAGAATAGTCTTATATTTGCGCCCTCAAAATTTGACAGATCATGAAGAAAGACATTCATCCCCAGAACTATAGAATGGTGGTTTTCAAGGACATTTCATGCGATTATGCCTTTTTAACCCGTTCAACGGTTGAAACGAAAGATACTATTAAGTGGACCGATGGAAAGGAATACCCATTGGTTAAACTTGAAATAAGCCATATGTCACATCCTTATTATACGGGCAAGATGAAGTTGATCGATACGGCAGGACGTGTCGACAAATTCAACACCCGCTATGCGAAGAAGAAAGATGTGAAGACAGAAGCAAAGTAAAAGTATAGCTCTAATGAACTATTGAAGCCCGGCACTGCCGGGCTTTTTTTTTAAGAAGCAGTAGAAGGGGGAAGAGAGAATGAGGTAATAAGGAAAAGTGAAGAAGGAATAGAGAATAGGCGGAAGAAGAAAATTAATGAAAATGAATTTGCCTAATTCCATTCTTCATTCTTCCTTCTTCATTATTCATTCTAATTCTTACATTTACCCGCACATTAAATTTTTCAGAATTTCTCTATGAACTACATCCTGTTCGATGATGAAGCGAGAGTTAGTTTATTACCTCTCACACATACGAGACCTGTTGCTGAATTGAGAGTTGGCATATTACGGATAAGAGAAAAATGGGAAAGACATCTTACCGGCGACTTTTCTTTTCTCACGCAGGATTATCTAAGGGAAAAATTTCCTTTGAAAAATTCGCAGGATAATATTTTCATCAATGGCTCTGTTCTGCCATCGGCGGCATTGGTAAAAGAGATACAGAGCATAAGGGCAGGAAGCAAACTGGTGAAGGACGGAGTAATGATAGCCGGAAGGATAGACAGTGATGTGAGCGGAATAAACGCAGTTACGGAGATTGACTTCAAAGAAAGCATCAGCGCACAAAGCGAGATAAATAAGATCAATTTCAGCTGGGATATTTTTTCGAAGAATGCAGATTCTCTCGCGAGTGATTATGCTTTGCTTACGAAGGGAAGAAAGACAATGGGCATCAGCCCGACCAATACGGTGATTGCCCCCGGTAATATTTTTTTGGAAGAGGGTGCGAAGGTGGAATGTGCTATGTTGAATGCGTCGGGAGGATTTATCTATATCGGCAGGGAGGCAGAAATAATGGAAGGCGCGATGATCCGCGGCCCGTTTGCTCTGTGTGATCATTCGCAGGTAAAGATGGGAGCAAAGATTTACGGAGGGACGACCATAGGGCCGGAATGTAAAGTAGGCGGGGAGATAAGTAACTCCGTGATATTCGGTTATTCAAATAAGGCGCATGACGGATTTTTGGGTAATTCTGTTTTGGGAGAATGGTGTAACCTTGGTGCCGACAGCAATAATTCAAATCTGAAAAACAACTATTCGAAAATAAAGGTGTGGAACTACCGCGATGAAGACTATATAAACACAGGATTGCAGTTTTGCGGGCTGATTATGGGAGATCATTCCAAATGCAGTATCAATACAATGTTCAACACCGGTACTGTAGTGGGAGTGAGTGCAAACATTTTCGGAAATGGTTTTCCACCAAAGTTTGTTCCGTCGTTTGCATGGGGAGGATCGGAAGGATTTATTACCTACAGGCTGGAAGATGCACTCGAAGTGGCACAGAGAGTTTATGAACGCAGGCACCTCATTCTGGACAAGACCGAGCAGGATATTCTGAGAAACCTGTTTGAGAGTACTACAAAATACAGGGCCTGGTAAAAATCAAACAATGGAATCTATGGATAAATTATCAGATGTGTTATTGTACTTCGTTCCTGCATTGATTGTAATGTTCGGAATGTTTGCAGTCATGAGAAGATTTCTGGATAACCAGTCAACTACCTTAAGAAAGTTTCTTGAACGCGATCTCCAGATGAAATCGGTTGAAGACAAAAACTCAAGACAGCGCGAATCGGTTCCGTTGAAGCTTCAGGCGTTTGAGAGGATCATCTTATTCCTTGAGAGGATTTCTCCAAACAGTCTCCTGGTGCGGGTGCACCGGGGAGGAATGGCTGCATCGCAGCTTCAGTCAGAACTGGTGAGCACGATACGTGCAGAGTTTGAACACAACCTTTCGCAGCAGATTTACCTCAGTGAACAGGCCTGGGAAGAAGTAAAGGATGCAAAGGAGGAAATGATTCGCATCATTAACAATGCATTCAGCCATGTAGGGGCAAATGCATCCGGAATTCAGATGAGCTCGCATATTTTTGAGCAGGTGCTGAAGATGGAGAACGTTCCGACACAAAAGGCCATCGACTTCATAAAATCAGAGGCAAAGAAAATTCTCGGTTAATTTTTCGCAATTTATATTCAGACGGCATCTTGACTGAAAAAAAAATAATAACAGAAAGCGGCATAGAGATTAAATCCGTTTATACAGATCATGTACCGATTAAGGAATTGCCGGGAGAGTATCCGTTTACGAGAGGCGTTCAGTCAGACATGTACAGAAGCAGGTTGTGGACGATGCGGCAATATGCCGGTTTTTCCACTGCGGAGGAATCGAACAAGCGATATCATTATCTTCTTCAGCAGGGCACGACAGGATTATCGGTTGCATTTGATCTTCCGACGCAGATCGGTTATGACTCGGACCATGTGTTGTCAGAAGGGGAAGTAGGCAAGGCCGGAGTCGCCATTGATTCTCTTCGCGACATGGAAATTCTTTTTGCGGGGATCCGCCTGGAAGATATTACCACATCGATGACCATCAATTCGACTGCATCTATTTTGCTGGCGTTGTATATTGTTTTGGCGCGGCATCAGGGAGCGGATCTGAAAAAAATTTCCGGCACAATTCAGAATGACATTCTAAAGGAATATGCTGCAAGAGGAACGTACATCTATCCTCCAAAGCCTTCGATGCGTATCATCACTGACATTTTTGAATATTGCAGCCGCGAAGTTCCGAAGTGGAATACGATTTCGATTTCAGGATACCATATCCGTGAAGCGGGTTCCACGGCAGCGCAGGAGATCGCGTTTACGCTATCGAACGGTAAGGCCTATGTAAAAGCTGCGCTTGAAAAGGGGCTCGACATAAACGTATTTGGAAAGCGACTCTCATTCTTCTTTAATTCTCACAATAATCTTTTCCAGGAAGCGGCGAAGTTCAGGGCGGCGAGGAGGATGTGGGCCGGTATCATGAAGGATCTTGGTGCCACTGATCCCAAAGCGATGATGCTCCGCTTTCATACGCAGACCGGAGGATCGACGCTGACAGCGCAACAGCCGATGAATAATATTGTCCGTGTTACGCTACAGGCGTTGTCAGCCGTGATGGGAGGAACCCAGTCGCTCCACACTAACGGTTATGATGAGGCACTGAGCCTTCCGACGGAAGAAGCCGCCCGGATTGCTTTGCGTACGCAGCAGATCATTGCGATGGAAAGCGGGGTCCCGGATACGGTTGACCCGCTGGCAGGATCGTATTTTGTTGAGTCGCTTACAGACGAACTAGAAGTGAAGGCAAAGGAATACATAGATAAGATTGATGCAATGGGCGGATCTGTGAATGCGATCGAATCAGGATTCATGCAGAATGAAATCAGCACAGCTTCGTATAACTATCAGCAGTCTATTGAGAATAAGGAAAGGATTATCGTTGGTGTTAATCAATTCACGATGAAGGAGCCTGTCTTCGACAAGCATTTTACTGTTGATGATTCGATACGGAAACTGCAGATCGATAAGCTTAATGCACTCAGGACGGAACGCGATCGGAAAAAAGTAATCAGTTCGCTGCAGAATGTTGAGCAGGCAGCTAAAGATGGAAATAACCTGATGCCTTTGATAGTGGATGCGGTGGAAAATCTGGCCACCCTTGGCGAGATTGCTGATGCGATGAGAAGGGTGTTTGGCGAATACAAATAGAATCAATCCTGCTTTTCAGGCTTTTCGTTTATAATGACGAAGACATCTTCATTATCTCTCTTCATAAAATATTTTTCCCGTGCATATTTTTCCATGTTATGACGGTTGGTGATGAGATTATTCAGATCGTCAGTATATTTTTTTATTTCATCTTCGTAATAGGCCTTTTCTTTTCTGAGACTTTGAAGCTTGCTGTGATACGACCACGTGGTAATAAAATCATTGCGGTCGAAAAATCCCAGCCATATCAAAGCGGCGGCAAGTGTGACTACATAACGATTCTTTAAGTAGGGGAGAATTTTAACAAGTACTGGCTTCTGCTTTTTCATTTGCAATAAAAATAGAAAGGAAAGAAGGCGAACTCCGGCCTTTTATAGGAGAATAATAACAGGCAGGTGTTGAGATCGCCGGAAAAAATTAGCTAATTGGCTAATTAGCTAATTAGCTAATTGAGAAGTGGTTTGAGATTGAGAGACAGGTTTGTATGCGGATATGACAAATTAAGACTTTGTCACCGGAGCGAGTACCGGTTTTTCCTTTTCTATCGTGGCTGTGCCGTTCGATGCCTCTTCTGCCAGAAACGGGTATCGGTAATCAGTCGCCGGAACGAATGTTTCTTTAATTGTTCTGGCAGAAACCCAACGGAGCAGGTTATACATCGAACCGGCTTTATCGTTAGTTCCGGAAGCACGGCTTCCGCCAAAAGGTTGTTGTCCGACGACAGCGCCTGTGCATTTATCATTGATATAAAAATTTCCGGCTGCATGAACTAAGCGGCGAGTCGCTTTCTCTACTGCATACCGATCCTGGGAAAAGATGGCTCCTGTGAGAGCATATATTCCTGTCTGGTCGACAATTTCAAGGATCTCATCGAACTTGCTGTCCTCGTAAACATAAGCGGTAAGTACAGGACCAAACAATTCTTCACACATCGTAACATAGAAAGGATCTTTTACCACAAGTACGGTAGGGTGAATAAAGTATCCTTTTGACTTATCATATTTTCCACCGGCAATGATCTCGACATCGGGATCGTTTTTCGCATTGTCGATGTACTTGGCAAGCTTGTCGAATGATTTTTCGTCGATAACGGCATTAATGAAATTGCCAAGATCCTCGGTAGGACCAATCTTAAATGTTTTTATTTCATCGACGAGACCTTTCTTTACTTCAGGCCATATCGATTTCGGAATGTACACGCGTGATGCAGCTGAACATTTTTGTCCCTGATATTCGAATGAGCCGCGGAGAATATTTGCGATCAGCGCTTTTACGTCGGCCGAAGGATGGGCAAGAATGAAATCTTTCCCGCCCGTTTCTCCCACGATGCGCGGATAGGATTTGTACTTGTGAATGTTGTTTCCGATCGTCTTCCAGATATCCTGGAAAACGGCAGTGGAACCGGTAAAGTGAATTCCTGCGAAGTCGGGATGATTGAAGATGACTTCGCCCGCCTCAGTTCCTGAAACATAAACAAGATTGATAACACCTGCCGGTACACCTGCTTCGATAAAGATCTGCATGAGAACGCTTGCGGCGAGAATCTGCGTATTCGCCGGCTTCCATACAACTGTATTTCCCATCAATGCAGGGGAAGTAGGAAGATTTCCGCTGATAGCGGTAAAGTTGAATGGCGTAAGAGCGAAAACGAAGCCTTCGAGAGGGCGTTGCTCCAGCCGGTTGTAAACTCCTTTGGAAGAAATCGGTTGTCCGGCATAGATCTCGCGCATGAATTGAACATTGAATCGCAGGAAGTCAATCATCTCGCATGCAGAATCAATTTCGGCCTGATAGACATTTTTACTCTGCCCTATCATTGTCGCCGCATTGATGAGAGCGCGATAAGGTCCGGCGATGAGGTCGGCCGCTTTCAAAAAGATGGAAGCACGCGTTTCCCAGCTTGTCTCAGCCCATTGAGACCGTGCCTTCAGGGCTGCATCGATTGCCGCCTGAACGTGAGTTTTATTTCCCTGATGATATTCGGCAACAACTGACTGATGATCATGTGGAGGCGAAATCTTTCCTTTCTTTTCCGTACGTACCTCTTTTCCATCGATGAACATGGGAATATCCCGGATTTCAGAACGCATTTTTTTTAATGCAGCTTTGATGGACTCCCTTTCAGGGCTTCCCGGTGCATAATTGAGAACAGGTTCGTTTACCGCCGGTGCGACAGTGAAAACAGCGTTTGACATTTGACTTAGATTTTCTGGGCGTAAAGGTAATAAAAGGGATGATGAAATGGAGTGTGAGAGCGGGTGTGAGTTGGTCAGGCAAAGGAGACTTTCTTACTAAGAATTGATAATTGAAAATGGATAAGGCACAAGCAGACAGTTCTGACTACACAAATTTCTGTTACCGTTTTTTTTCTTCGATGACTTCCTTAATCCATTTGGCATACCTGCTTACCCGGCTGTAAAATTCAGTCGCTCCGTATCTGCCTTTTCCGTGCGGACTAACCTGGTGAGAACTGATACCGGCTAAATACACTGTATCACCTTTCATGATGAATGCCGGTCCTCCGCTATCGCCGGGGCCGCTCACTCCTTCGTATTCTGTTGCCACCTTTGTTGCAGGACTATCGAAAGTAAACCTGATCCATAAGCTATCCGCACCATCAATGATATTTGTTGCAGCTCTGGTTATTTTATCCCATTTCACCGGCCCCGTGACGCCTGTTCCAATGTCACCCATTCCGACAATGAATATTTTTTCCCCTTTTTCATCTGATTCAGAATAGATATTTGCAGGCCTAACATCCTTGATGTCGCCCTTGACTTTAATTAATGCGATATCATTGATAATCCCATCGGGCGTATCCATAAAATCAGGATGGTTGATGACCTTTCCAATTTCATATTCCTTCTCATTGCATTTTACTTTCGGTGAATAACCACTGTTCATGTCCCGATCGAGATCCCTGCCGATATGTCCCGCTGTTATGATCCACGAAGATGAAATGAGAGCGCCCTCACCCATTGGCAGATGACAGATCTGCGGGAATTGTTTGGCGAGAGCGATAAACTTTTCATCAGGCACATCTTCTCTGACAATAAGACTTTGAAGGGAGAATGAGAGCAGGAGTAATCCAATAAAGCTTACAGGAGTTTTCATATGCACCGAATGTAAAAAATAATTTTTAAGATTTTGGCAGTAGCTGTTTTCCCTTTGCTACAAAAGGTTTTTCAATGGAATAAAATAGTATTGTTGATGCGATGAGAGCTATAGTCAAAGAAGAGATAAAAAGCATCAATGGAATCATCCCTATGAGCGATGTCATTGTAAACAGCACAATCAGATGAACAAGGTAAAAGCTGTAACTGATCCTGCCCGAAAAAATCATTGGTTTTAGCGAAAGGAAATTCTGGGCTCTTTGATTTGATAGTATAAGCAGAAGCAAAAATGCGAGTCCCCAACTCTTATGATGAATAAGAATTTTATCAAATCCTTTTGACAATCCCGGGAGAGAATAATCGATACAGATTAAAACAGAAGCTATTATTAATCCGACTGTTATTATCTTATTTGAAGTCAGGAATCCGGAAAAGCGAAACTTCGCCTGGGCAATGAAGATTCCAAGTGCAAAGTCGAATACAAACGGATCAATCCTCAGAAATTTAACCGATGTATAGGTGACCACTAATACGACAGCAGGATTTTTTCTTGACGCTATGGCGAGTACCGGTAATAAAAATGATAAAGCAAATTCAATGGAAAGGGTCCAGTCGTGGGGGAGAATTCTCAATTCAGGTTCATTCGGCACTCTGATAACAAGCAACGATTGCCGGAGGAGATCTAAAATTGTCGGATCTGTTTTCCAAAATCCATTCAGCCATGTTCCCTGAGAGGCCGGGATTGCTTTCAGCAAAATGAATGAGAGTATAAGGACAAATAGAAAGGCTGGATAAATTCTGAAAAATCTTTTTGTAATAAACCTGAAATAGGATTTTCCGGTGATGACATCCTCGTTCTTTAATGAATGTGTCAGGACAAAACCGCTGAGAATAAAAAAATACAACACTGCTGCTTCTCCGTCAAATAAAAATTTTATTGGTGTTCTGAATATCCATGAATCATTCAGCCATGGCAATGCGATGAGCTGAAAATGGGCGAAGAAAACAATCAATGCTGCCAATCCGCGTGAACTGTCGAGATAAGAGAGGCGCATTTTTTTAATTGAAAATTGAAAATGGATAATTGAAAATGGAACTACAAGTTAAGATTTATAACAGAGGGTTGACAACAAGGAACAATAAAATGAAATTTTCAACTTTCAACTTTCCACTTTCAATTGTTCCTAAGTCTCATTATTATCATCCCAATAATCAATGCAGCGATGAGGATTGCCAGAAAGCGGTTGAAAAATTTTTGCGTGCCGAGGTTCTTCTTCAGGTCGACATGTCCCAGAATGTTATTGATCAGGATTTCGAGTCGGTGAAAAGCGCTTTCGTTTTTGACGATATAATCCCATGCACCGTACTTCATCGTATTCGCTGCAACCTCTGCTTTTTCCTGACCGGAGAGAAAAATAACCGGGACATTCGGAAAGCGGTCCTTTAATTTTTTCAATACCTGCAAACCGTTCATGGCCGTTGCATCCATCGAATCGAGGTGATAATCAAGAACAATGAGACTGGGTTCTGAATTTATTTTTTGTAAAGCTTCTTCGCCGGTTGAATAGGCGGTGACTTCCGATAAGGCATATTTACCGATAAAAAAATCTTTCAGCATTTCCCGCATCTGCGTATCGTCGTCGATCAGGGAAATCTTCAATGGCCGGTTGGTGTACATGGACTTCTATAAGAAAACCAAACCTAAGGGTTTAGTGGTGAAAAAGCAAACAGGGGAAGCCCTCTGATTTTCAGGTTAGCAGATTAGCTGAATATTATTAGTAATTTGGGTGATAAATTATAAAGGATATGAAAAGAATATTTACGCTAGGCTTGATCGTTATTGGCAGCATCGGCTTTCTCAGAGCGCAGGTAAATCTTGACCAGGGATTAGTTGCCTGCTATTTACTTGATGGATCATTTGCCGATTCCACTTCAAACGCACTTGATCTTACGCCTTCGGGTTCACCAATAGGTGCGACGGACAGGTTCGGCATTTTGCCGGGGGCCTATTTATTTGATGCATCAAACCCGGATTACCTCACTGCTGCACTTGATTCAAGGCTTGCGCCCGAAGAGTTGACGCTGGCGGCATGGGCCAACCTCGTTGATCCCGTCACCGATCAGAAAATTGCCGGAAGGGCAGGAGTGGGTGCGGGAGGATACCTGATGGGAGTCGACACAAATATGATCGACGCAGAGATATGGGATCTTGTGACAACTCATTTCAGATTAAAAGGAGGATATGTTCCGGCAAATGCATGGACACATCTTGCGATTTCCTTTAAGATGAATGATTACCTGAAGATATATGTGAATGGAATGCCTGTCGACAGCATGGCCTCCGGCGCTTATGGAGCAGGAACTTCTTCAACGTTTACGTTTACAGTCGCAGGAGCGCCATGGCAACCAACAGCGTTGAATGTTAACGGAAGCATCGATGATATTTTCCTCTACGAACGGGCTTTAAATTCCGACGAAATAATGGCACTCTACAGCTTCATAACCGGTACAATTGATGGTCATTCTTCTGTGAATCTTGGTAAGGTTTATCCTGTCCCTGCCAGCAATGACTTTCTGAACATTGAATTTAGTAATCATATTAAAGGCGACGTACTGGTAAGAATTACGGATGATTCAGGTCGTACGGTCTATGAAAAAAATTACACCGATCCATCAAAAGCTTCTATTCAAATTGACAATCTCAAGGGCGGGTTTTACACTATGTCTTTCTTCAACGGAGGGAAAAGTGAGAATCATCGTATTGTGATAAACTGATCATGCCGGATAAATCGCTTTTGCAAAACGATTTCGGCTGAAAAGGAAAGTTTGAATTTCCAGTTCAAAAATTAAATTTTGGCAGGCCGGTTATTTTTTTATTTTTGATAAACTAATAACTTAAAAACTGAAATCATGAAAAGATTATTTGCAATGGCAGTTCCTATTCTTCCGGGGAAGACTGCGCAGTTCAAAAAGTTTATCAACGAATTGAAGGGTAATCGTTACACTCAGTTTGCTGAGTCAAGAAAGAGACTTGCCGTACAGGAACGGACTTTTTATCAGACTACCCCGCAGGGAGATTTCGTAATCGTCACTCTCGAAGGAAACGATCCTGAGTCAGCCTTTAAAAATTTTGGCAAACAAAACGATGAGTTTACAAAGTGGTTCGTAAAGGAAGTGAAGGATATTCATGGAGTCGATCTTACCTCACCGCCTCCCGGACCAATGCCTGAATTGCTGATTGATAGCATGGAAGCAGTTTTGGAGAGTTGAAAATTGAAAGTTGAAAGTTGGAAATTGCAATCAATAATTTTCAACTTTCAACTTTCAATTTTTCAACTCTCAACTAAATACCCCAACTTTTTCCAAACTTCAATTCCTATCTTCAGTAATTTCTCTAATTCCTTCTCAACAATTTGCTCCGGCTTCTTAATATTAAAACAGGATTTTCCTTTTAAGCATTTCATCAATGTCGGAGCTGTTTTTCGAAACTTTTCATTGTTAATATAAATCGGGAAAAAATAAAAGCTAACCATATCTTTTCTGGCTACAGCGGAAGCGAAATACATTCCGGGCACGATTTTTTTCTTATAACCATAAGGCACCGGTTTATTGCCGATTATTTCGCATGAATCCGGTTTCGATTTTTTAAATATCATCGGCGGACAACATTTCTTAAGATGATTTTCTAATGTGTTGAAGATTAACTTGCGGTTTTCGTCTGTCAGTGGCATAATACAAGGAGAGGAATTTTCTGATCACTTGCAAATTTTGAGGTTCGAAACCATTTCATACATTTGAAAAAACATTATGAAGAAACTATTTACACTTTGCTTTTTATTCGTCTCCTTCTATGTATCCGCTCAGCCATCTTTGCTGTCGTCTGAAATGGCAACCCCGGGGATGGTTTTCACCTACAAGCATGTTGCTGCATTCAACATGATCGATACCACCATACAGGGGCCGAATATGACCTGGGATTTCAGCGCCGCTACTGCCACCGCTGATCCTGATTATCTGAACACAATTATTGACCCCGCTAACATTAATGAGGCCGACTCCTTTCCCGGAGCTAACTGGGGATTGATGGAAGGTCCCGGAGAATATTATTTTTTCCAGAAGTCTTCAACGCAAATGGAGCGGCTGGGATCCTATGATCCTGTTGATGGCTATACCTATTATTCAAACACTCAGATAGAATATATGTTTCCAATGGTAATCGGACAAAGTTTTACTGACGTTTCAGTGAGTACGAACAATGGTTCCACGACCCAGGGAAATTATTCATTCGATTGCATGGGGTATGGAACTCTCATTGCTCCCGGACATACCTATCCGGATGTATTGATGACAAGGGTGACACTTGATATCGGGTTTATTTCGATTACCTCTTACATCTGGTACGATTCCAATAATGGCATGCCTGTTTTTGATTACGTACCCGGCGACGGAGGATTCATTCCGGAAGCAGCCATCTGGCTTAACAGCGTGACCTCCGGAATAGAAGATGCCCATACATTCGTGAATGTTCTGTATTCCAATCCCGTCAATGATTTAATAAGCGTGAGAATTCCTGATGCGGGCTTTCCGGTAAATTATGAGTTAACCGACATTCAGGGAAGAAAGATTGCGGAAGGCAAATTTACCGGTGAATTGAATCTAAACGTTCAGAACGAAGTTTCGGGTACATTTTTTATGCGCCTGGCAGACTTAAACGATGCGACGAAGCAGAGAACTATTCGAATAGTAAAACAGAACAATTAAAAGCATTACTTGGCTTAAAACACAGGCTCATGGTATTTTTCATGAGCCTTTTTCATTTGTTTAAGATTTCGCTTTGCATGTTCTCTTCAATACGGACAATTTTCTTTTCTGCCAGATAGACTACTTCGCACACAACATTTTCATAGCCCATCGACCGAAGAGTGCGAGCATATCGTAAAACCTGATCGGCATGTCTGACATCCCTTCTGCCTGTTTTAAAATCAATGACCTTAATTCCGCTTTCATAAAAAATGACACGGTCAGGTCGAAGTTTTTCTCCATTGGGAAGAATGATTTCACGCTCTGCAAATGAAGAAATATCCGTATTGAAATAAGCTCCAATCTCAGGCACACTCAATACTTCACTGATTTGTTTCCTCAGTTCACTCTTTTCATCCTCACTGATTAATCCCCCGAAGATGATTTTATCAGTCACTGCATCGACATCATTCCTGTTTTTGATTGTTGCTAAAACTTCATGGACCAGGATGCCATAATTGACTTTTGAGAGCTTGTTATCGTCGAATATTGAAAGCAGATCGCCGGACTGCATTTTCAGTGAGAGCTTATTCTGCCAGATATTGCTTGGATAGGAGGCGAGCAATTCGTTTTTGATTCCTTCCGCAGATTCTTTTTTGCTTGTGTTGCTTGCCTCAAATTCTCCCGATTCGTAGCTCGTCGTAAATTCACTGTTTAGCAGTTTGCATGTTCTGTAAATTAATTTTGAGGCCGTCTTGAGATCGGTTTCATTGTCAGAAGGACAAAAGACAAAGAGTTTTTCTTCTGCCCTCGTAAAAGCCACATAAAGAAGATTCAGGTTATCGATGATTGTCTGGTTGATTTCTGTTTCGTATTCTTCGCTGAAGAAAGTTTCCTTCAGCTGCGCCGACGAGCTGACGACGACAGTGCCCAATTCACTAAACGGAGTATTTTCCGTCGCCATCCATAATAATTCACCGGTCTTCGGAAGCAAACGCCAGTCGGCAAAGGGTATGATCACCACGGGAAACTGAAGCCCTTTAGCGCGGTGTATCGTCATTATCTTTATTGCATCCGTGTTTTCAGGAATGACTACCGAGGCTTTCCTTACCGAATTGGAATTCTCCCACCAGTGGAGAAATTCTTCAATGCTCCCGTTTGAACGGGCAGTATAATCAAGCACCAGATCCTGGAAGCGCTGTATATAAGCATCAGGAACCTTGTTTAATTTGAAAATGGAAATGATCTGTTCTGTTACCTCGTAAGCAGGTAACTTAGCAAGACGATTCAGATCGGATGTAAATTCGGGTGGAAGCATTTTATTAAAAATGTTTTTCTCCAGCCCCTCGAACAAAACATTTTCACTTTTTGGTGATTTGCTTTTATTTCTTTGGAAGGCATTTTTATGATCAGCAAATATTTCATGCCAGTCGGCATCTGCAGCCTCTGCAATGTATCTCCGGTAATAATAGAGTATTTCACTCTTGGCGATAGTATCGAGATTATCGATGAGGAATTTCAGTGTATTTAGAATGAACTGAATCTTCGGCGACGATGAAATCAAAAGCGAATCCGGTGAGATGATGTCATGAATGCCCTTCCCGAAGAGCCAGTTGGCAATATCATTTCCTTCTTCATTTCTTCGTACAAGAATGCAGATATCCTTATAGTTGTAATCTTTTGACTGCAGATCCCGGATCGTTTGCAACAGCTGCTCGAGTGCGGTAGCCTTCCATTTTATGACTTCATCATCTTTGCTTTGGTCATCTATAAAATTAATCTTCACATAGCCGCCTGACGAATTTTTTTCTGCTATTTCCTGTCTTATTTCTTTATTGTAAGCCAGATGAAGTGAAGAAAAACCTTTCATCTGCATCTGTTCGTCAGCCAGTTTTGTGGCTGTCGCAAAGAAATCATTATTGAAATCGATAACTGCTTTCCTGCTTCTGAAATTCATCGAAAGCACTTCTTCTTTCATCATCGTTTCGAAATTCTTCAGGTCCTGAAAAACTCCTTTCAGTAACAGGTTCATGTTTCCGCCCCTCCATCTGTAGATCGATTGTTTTGCATCGCCTACAATGAGCGTGGTAAATCCGCTACCGAGTGCATTGACGATGAGCGGAAGCAGATTCTTCCACTGCAACAGGCTGGTATCCTGGAACTCATCGATCAATAAATGCTTATACCTGTTTCCCGTTTTTTCATAGAGAAATGGCGCGTCGCTGTCATGTATCACTTCGTTTAGCAGGCGCGTCGTATCAGAAATAAGAATGACGTTGTTTTCTGTGCGATACTGGGTAAATTTTTTGCGAAGATCATTTACGATACCAAAGAGATATAATTTCTTTAGTATTTCAACAGCTGTAAAATAAGTTTTTAATTCGCTTTCGAGGTATGATTCAATCTTATGAAGTATAGGTATCAGGTGATTTGTTACCAGGTCTATTATCTCATTTCTTTTTTCGCTCGTTTTCTTGCTCCATTTGTCAGGAGAAGACATCGCATCCATCACGCGTCCCTTGATTACATAGCTATCCTGGTCTCGGCCGTTTACAATTTTATTAAAATAAGAGGCAGGCCCTGTTTTACCATGGGCAAAGTCGGCAATATCGAGATGATGAAGCTTGATTTTCTCCAGGGCTTCTTTGCCGAAATCAGCCATCGTCCTTTCGAATTTCTGCCGGATGCTAACCAGCCGTTGATAATGAAAATGTATTTCTTCCCGGGTAAGAGGCTTAATGTCATTCTGTCTTTCACGAAAGAGCTCTCTTGCAACAGTGCCGATATCGCCTTCAAGATTCCAGCCTTTTTCGTCGTCGAGCTTTTGAAGAGCCAGCTTGGTCATCCATTCAGTGAGATCAGGATCGATGCCAATCTCTTTTAGAAGATTATCAGTCGTGTCGAGAATGGCATCATCCATTTCAATCTCAACATCGAGGTTCAATGGAAGGTGAATTTCTCTCGCCAGCGAGCGGAGAATTCTCTGAAAGAAGCTGTCGATGGTACTTACGCTGAAAGATGAATAATCATGGAGGATATTGCGAAGAGCTTTTTCTGCCTGTTTGAGGAGATCGGTGCCGGGTAATTCTTCAGATAATTTTTTCCTGATAGCGCTCTCTGCTCCCGAAGAAATTGAAACCAATGCATCAATGATGCGTGTCTTCATTTCATCCGCTGCCTTATTGGTAAAAGTGATCGCAAGTATTGACTTGTAATCATCAGGATCAAGCAGAACAATTTTCAGGTATTCAGCAACGAGAGTGAATGTTTTACCGCTTCCGGCAGATGATCTGTAGACCTTTAGAGATTTCACAGCTCCAAAGATAGTGTTCCGGAAATAAGATAATCAGAATGATAAAAACTGCTTTGACTTCAATTTCGTATTTTTGTGAATTATGCTTGGTTACAGATTTGGAAAACCGGAAGAACAGGATGATGCCGGATCGCCTTTTGAAAAATTATTTAATTTATTCATGCAGCTTTTGAATTATACATCAGGAGATGTTTTCGAAGCATTGAACTGGATGAATGAGCTGGACAGAGAATATAAGATTACCAACGACGATTATACGATGGCTGATTTTATTGAAGATCTGAAAAGCAAGGGTTATATTAAAGAAGAAGGAGGGAGCGGACAATATTCCATCACGCCAAAAACCGAACAGACTCTTCGGAAGAATGCACTCAATGAGATCTTCGGGAGGATAAAAAAATCCAAGCAGGGTAACCATACAACGAGATATACCGGAAACGGTGATGATCTTTCCAGCGATCTTCGCGAGTTTCGTTTTGGTGATACCCCTGATCAGGTTTCAATGACAGAATCTATTCAGAATGCCCAGATCAATCATGGCATTTCTGAATTCGCATTGATGGAGGACGATCTTGTCGTGAGAGAGAAAGAATATAAAGCGCAAACGTCGACCGTGCTGATGATAGACATTTCTCATTCGATGATTTTGTATGGCGAGGACAGGATCACTCCCGCCAAAAAAGTCGCGATGGCTCTTGCAGAGCTTATCAAAACACGCTATCCGAAAGATACGCTCGACGTCATCGTTTTTGGTGATGATGCATGGCAGATTGAAGTAAGAGATCTTCCTTACTTACAGGTCGGACCGTATCATACGAACACAGTTGCAGGTCTCGAGCTGGCAATGAATCTTCTGAGGAGAAGGAAAAATCCGAATAAGCAGATCTTCATGATTACAGACGGGAAACCGAGTTGTATGAAGGAAGGTAACAAGCTTTACAAAAACAGTTTCGGTCTCGACAGGAAGATTGTAAATAAGTGCCTCAATCTTGCCTCCTCCTGCAGAAAGCTGAAGATCCCGATTACAACTTTTATGGTCGCTGAAGATCCCTATCTGCAATCGTTCATTCATGAATTTACCGAGGCCAATTCAGGCAAAGCATTCTATACATCATTGAAGGGACTTGGAGGATATGTGCTGGAAGACTTTGAAAGAAACAGAAAAAAAAGAGTTTAATATCACTAATAATAATTGATCGTCTTTATGACCTCTGAAAAATATTTAAAAATAAAAACACTTGGAGAGCTGAAATCTTCCGGCTACAAATCAAAATCGATTAAGGAAGAATTACGAGACAACCTGATCGTAAAACTGAGATCGGGCGAGAGGCTCTTTGAATCAATAAAAGCGTTTGATGAGACAGTTATTCCCGATCTTCAGAGGGCGATTTTGTCGAAGCATAACATACTTCTTCTGGGATTGCGCGGACAGGCGAAGACGAGGATAGCAAGGCTTATGACGCAACTGCTCGATGAATATATTCCGGTTATAAAAGGTTCCGAATTGAATGAAGATCCGTTACGACCGGTATCAAAGGCTTCTATCGGGAAGATAAGGCTGGAGGGCGATAGTCTCGAGATCGGCTGGCTGCATCGTGATGAGCGTTATACAGAAAAGCTGGCGACACCCGATGTGTCTGTTTCTGACCTTATAGGTGATGTGGACCCGATAAAGGCGGCGAGTCTCAAGCTTCCGTATTCCGACGAAAGAGTGATACACTTCGGACTCATTCCCAGATCGCATCGCTGCATTTTTGTTATCAACGAATTGCCAGATCTGCAGGCAAGGATTCAGGTTTCGCTTTTTAATATTTTACAGGAAGGAGATATTCAGATCAGGGGATTCAAATTGAGACTTCCTCTCGATATCGAATTTATTTTCACTGCCAATCCGGAAGACTATACAAACCGCGGAGCGATCGTAACACCGCTGAAGGACAGGATAGAGAGCCAGATACTTACGCATTATCCAAAAGACATCGAGACTGCGAAGCAAATCACATTGCAGGAAGCATCCGTAGATCCGGAACAGAAGGATAAAATTACATCTCATCAGCTGATTGAAGATCTCCTTGAACAGGTCGCCTTCGAAGCGAGAGGAAATGAATTCATAGATCCGAAGAGCGGAGTGTCGGCACGACTTACGATTTCGGGCTATGAGAATTTATTCAGTGCGGCAGAGCGGAGAATGCTCATCAATAATGAAGACAAGACGATGATACGAATCGCCGATTTCTGGGGCGTGATACCTTCCATTACGGGAAAGATCGAGCTTGTTTACGAAGGCGAACAGGAAGGTTCGTTGATCGTCGCACAGAACCTGATTGGAAAGTCGATCCGCAGGCAATTTCTCAATTATTTTCCTGATCCTGAAAAGCTGAAGAAGAAGAAAGAAGTGAATCCCTTCTCGGAGATTATTGAATGGTTCGGCGCAGGAAATGAGATCGACCTGTTAAATGATATGTCGAACAAGGAATATGCGAAGACTCTTAATTCCATTCCTGGTCTGGATGATGCCGTAAAAAAATTCTTCCCAAAGACAAAGGGTGATGAAAAATTACTCATGATGGAATTCGTGCTTCATGGACTTGCAGAGTATTCCCTGCTCAGCAAAAACAACCTTACAAGCGGGCTTCGTTTCAGAGATTTGTTTACTTCTGTGTTCAATCACGGAACTGAAAATAATTAGTTAATTTGTAAATTAGCCAATTATTTTTCCACTCCATACCGTACTGCTCCTGAAATACGTATCTACATGTTTTTCTTCTGTAAACAATCCATAAACAGAAGAGCCGCTACCCGACATCGAGGCGTAAACCGCACCAAGTTTGTATAACCTGTTTTTAATATTCCTGATGGCGGGATATTTTTCAAAGACGGGCTCTTCGAAGTCGTTCACAATTGAATTTTTCCACTCGGAAACCGGCTGCTGAATAAGCTCTTTCAGCGATGATTTTTTTTTATGCGGCCTGATCCATGAATAAGCCTGGGCGGTGCTGACATGAATCCTTGGTTTTACAATGATGCAGGAAATATTCTTCAGCTTTAGCTTTACAGATTCGAATTCATCTCCTCTTCCCGTTGCATACACAGGCTTGGATTTAAGGAAGAACGGACAATCGCTTCCGAGCTGTATGGAATATTCCATCATCTTCGCATCGTCGATGGAAAGATTGAAAATTTTTCTCAGCAAAAACAGTGTATGAACTGCATCCGCTGAACCACCTCCGAGTCCGGCGCCAACCGGAAGAATTTTATGAAGATGAATCTTTACTGATGGAAGCACATGATTTTTCGAAAGAAGATGATAAGCCTTCGTACAAAGATTAGTTTCCTTCGTGCCATAAACTCTGGCGCCGGTACTTCTGAAATCGATTTCGCCCGGTGGTTTTTCATCAGGAACGATTTCAAGAATATCCTGCCATCCGGCGGCGACCATCACTGTCTCAATATTATGAAAACCATCCGGCCGTTTTTCCGTGACATGTAATCCGATGTTGATTTTACAATTGGGAAATGAAATCAAGTGTATAAATTTTTATCGGGCTAATACTTGATTTTGTCTGCCTTCGAATTCCACTCACGGAATGCGGCGATAGCATCTGATTCCATCATCCGGTTAAGCGGGATCTGCCTCGAAGAATAGGGGAGTGCCAGTTCCTTATAAATAAAATCGTCGTCGAATCCAATTGATGCCGCATCGGTTTTTGAATTGGCATAAAATACACGATCGGGCCGTGCCCAGTAAATTGCGGCCATACACATCGGGCAGGGTTCACAGCTGGTGTAGATGTCGCAGCCGGTAAGTTGAAAATCATTTAATGCTTTGCATGCTTCGCGTATAGCAACGACCTCCGCATGCGCTGTCGGATCGTTCGTGGAAATGACGCGGTTAAATCCACGGGCGATGATCTCTCCGTTCTTTACTACTACTGCTCCGAAGGGTCCTCCTGTGTTATTTCTCATCGTCTCGAAAGAAAGACGTATTGCTTCGCGCATGAAAGATTCGGGTGACGACATAAAAAAAATTATATTCTGACTTTATTTTCTTCCACTTTCGATTCAACAACCACACCCATGGAACTGAATTTCGTGATGCGGTTTTTCACGAGTGTTTTACGGTCTTCTCTCAAAAGCGTATTTAAATTTTTAACGATTTCATTTTTCACGATCCGAAACATTTGTTCCGGTTGAGTGTGAGCACCTCCGATCGGTTCACGAATGATTCCATCGATCAACTTCTGACGAAGCATGTCTTCCGCCGTAAGCTTAAGTACTTCTGCAGCTTTTTCTTTGTAGTCCCAGCTTCTCCACAGGATAGACGAACACGACTCCGGCGAGATGACGGAATACCAGGTGTTCTCCAGCATGAATACGCGATCGCCGATACCTATACCCAGCGCGCCGCCGGATGCACCCTCACCGATGATGATGCAGATGATTGGGACCTTCAGCCGCGCCATCTCAAAAAGATTTCTTGCTATCGCTTCGCCTTGACCGCGCTCCTCCGCCTCAAGACCCGGGAATGCTCCCGGGGTATCGATAAAGGTGATAACAGGCTTGTTGAATTTTTCCGCAAGCTTCATAAGACGTAACGCTTTTCTGTAACCTTCGGGGTTGGCCATTCCGAAATTCCTGAACTGACGTTGCTTCGTAGTGGCTCCTTTTTGCTGACCGATAAACATTACGGTATGTCCGTCGATTGTACCCAGTCCGCCGATGATGGCCTTGTCATCCTTTACCGTCCTGTCGCCATATAATTCAATGAAATCTTTTTCCGTGATTGATTCAATATATGCGAGTGAATAAGGCCGGTCGGGATGACGCGACAACTGCACGCGTTGCCATGGAGTAAGCTTTGAATACAGATTTCTCCTGGTCTCATCGAGTTTTATTTCGAGCTGCCTCACGGCAACTGTCACATCAACTTTATTTTTTTCACCGATCTGCTTTTGTTTTTCTATCTGGTCAACTAAATCAGATATCGGCTTTTCGAAATCTAGAAAATTCATATTCGTAATTAAGGAAATGCAAGATAGTATTTTATACGCATACATATTTTTGCTGCGGTGCGGAAATCAAAAAAGGAAAACACGCATATTTTGCCCCGGGGATTACCATTTGAAGAGCAGGTATCCTAAAGCTTAGGCCTTCATCATGAAGAAATAAAAGATAATGTGGATTAAGAAAATCTGCTGACGTCCGGCAAGTGACCCCTTTCTTTCCCCACTTGCATGACTATTGAATAACAGCAGCATCAATAAATAAGCAAATGACTTTATTACGAATGGTAATTCTAACCGCATACATGACGGTTATTATGCTGACACGCTTAAAATTAATTACCTGTTGTACAAAATTCGAACGGCGAGAATAGAATCGCTCACAGGCAAATTAATTGTATCTGATACGGTAAATAAATTTGTATTAAGTTTATAAATATGGCCAGGTCTGGCAGCGTAATAAATATTATCCACGTCATCATAAACAAGATCATCATAAACGACAGATGATGCAGTAAGCGCGGTGAAATTGTCGGCAGAATATTCTACAAGACCTGATTCAGTCCGGAGGATATATTTGCCATCCGGCTCTTTTATCACATCACGTGTGTTATAAAATCCCATGTTCTGCATTAAAGTGATGAAATTCTGGCTGATGCTGTATTCATAGGCCATAGTATAACCATTTCGAGTACCGAAGATCCGTATGATGTCGCTGTTCTTCTTATCAAACCCCACCGCATCGAAATCAATATGAACGAGCTGTCGCCTGACTCCGGACGGATAAAAGTAAGCTGCGATGAACTGATCGTCGGAACCGGGCAGATTAGAGGAGAGTTGTGTAATTATATAGTCCTCTGTTTTGTAGGTTTTCAAAGGAGTAAAGTAAGGATCATCTCCCGTGTCATACTGCAGATGTCCGCTTTGATCGTAGGCCTTAATGGCTCCGTTCAGATGAGAGATAAAAATTTTTTCATCAACATCCGTGAACGATGTTAATGATTGCAGAGGAAATGGATTGGGAGGAGGAATGTTGAAAACATCGGAAAAGTCATCTGTCGAAAAACAATTAATGCCGCCTGCTGTTTTTCCGCATAAATAAAATTGCCTGTAAATGGAACTTACGGCGCAACCGGAATAATCGCTGTTGATGGTTTTTATTAATTCTACAGAATCGTTTTTGATGCTGTAAATATTAAGAGTATTGGAAGCAGTGCGCGTCATAGCATAAATATTCTGTACAGCTTTTGGAATTCCCAAAAGGTGAATGCTTACTCCTTTATGAATATTAAGTCCGTCTCCAACAACACTGATATCGAGAATATAATCGCCGGAAGGCAGCAGAGAATTGATAGCTGCATAGTCAGCTGAAAGATGATATTCTTTTCCAGAAACCGCCAGGATGAGCGGGTCGCTCACCGAGATCGAATTCTGATCATACACATTAATGGCGACGGAATGGATGTTTACATCAGACGTAATTATCGCCGCAACATGGAATGTATCGTTGAAGCTTGTAGTATATCCGGCGACAGGCGAGATGAATGTAATCTCTATTGAAGATTTTTTTTCTTTTTTGCAAGCAAACAGAAATAAAAAAATCAGGAAAAAGATTAACAATAATTTTTGCGTTCGCCTGCACATCAAATAAATAATTTTGAAATTGAATCCTGATCGAAGTACTGCAAATCAAAGTTATGAAAGTTATTAACAAAGCGGCGTTGGGATTACGATTTACTTAGTTTCGCATCCCCCGTTTTAATAGTTATATTTAGTAGCCAAGGAATATTTTTTTGTGCCGGCTACCGGAGATTAAAATTAAACCCACAGAACACACATCAGCATACAATGACCGAGCAGCAGGGAGATCCAAATTCATTTAACGAGACCGTATCACGCAAGCGTGTTCCATCCAAGCCGGGTTACAACACATTTCAGGCTCAGCATTTTGGAAAATTGCCTCCACAGGCATTGGATCTTGAGGAATCCACGCTCGGAGCTTTGATGCTGGAGAAAGACGCATTAACGAAGGTCATCGACATTCTGCATCCAGAATCTTTCTACAAAGATTCTCACCGGATGATCTTTCATGCGATCAGGCGTCTCTTTGAGCGTTCTGAGCCGATTGATATTCTTACAGTCACGAATGAATTAAAGAAAAGCGGTGAGCTGGATCTTATCGGCGGACCATATTATATCACGCAACTCACCAACCGTGTTGCATCAGCAGCGAATATAGAATACCATGCGAGGATCATCCTGCAAAAACACATTCAGAGGGAATTGATTCGGATAAGCAGCGATACAATCAAGGATGCATTTGAAGACACGACCGATGTGTTTCAGCTCCTCGACCGCGCAGAAAAGAATCTTTTTGAAATTGCGAAAGGAAACATCAGCCGCAATTACCAGGACATGAGTACAATGGTGAGTGAAGCCTACCGTCAAATCGAAGCTGCACGACTTCATGGCACAGGCATTACCGGCGTTCAGAGTGGGTTTACCGATCTCGACAGGATCACCTCCGGCTGGCAAAAATCGGATCTCGTTGTTCTCGCGGCCCGTCCCGGAATGGGAAAAACAGCTTTCGTATTGTCGCTGGCAAGGAATGCAGCCATTGGTTTTAACAGGCCGATCGCATTCTTCAGTCTTGAAATGTCATCTGTTCAGCTGGTGCAGAGGATGATCTCATCTGAAACAGGAATACCCAGCGACAAGCTGAGGAAAGGAACACTCGATAACAGCGAATGGCAAAAGCTGGTATCGATGACAGGCAAACTTTCACAGGCACCTGTATTTATCGATGATACACCTTCACTTTCGGTGTTCGACCTGCGCTCAAAGTGCCGCAGGCTGAAATCCATGCATAACATCGAGCTGATCATCATCGACTATCTCCAGCTGATGCGCGCCGACGTCGACAATAAAAACGGGAACAGGGAACAGGAGATCAGCAACATTTCAAGATCGTTAAAAGCAATTGCAAAGGAACTGGATGTTCCAATCATCGCGCTCTCACAGCTTAGTCGCGCTGTCGAAACAAGAGGAGGATCGAAGCGCCCTCAACTGAGTGACCTGCGTGAGTCGGGAGCGATTGAACAGGATGCCGACATGGTGATGTTCATCTATCGCCCTGAATATTACGGAATGGAATTCGACGAAGAAAATAATTCGACGAAAGGCATTGCTGAAGTCATCATCAGCAAACATCGGAACGGCGCACTGGATACAATTAAATTGAAGTTCATTAATCAGCTTGCAAAGTTCACCGATCTCGATTATAACGAGCTTGCCGAATCAACAGCGCCATCCGGAAGTGTGACGGATTATCCCAACAACAGGCTCATCGTTGGTTCGAGGATGAATGACATGGAGGAGGATCCGTTTTAACGCCGGGCTTTTGACTTTTCCAAATGGGTGATCAGCTTCTTCTGTGATTTTACCAGGGCCTTGAGTGTTTCGTTCTCTTTTGCAAGAGATTCATATCTGATTTTCATGGCTTCAATTTCGGCACGAAGTGCATCGTTCTTCGAGCCGGGTTCTTTTAATAAAATGGCCTTGTGATCAAATCCGGATAAATCTTCTTTAGTAATAGCTAATGCTTTTGCAATTGAATCGAGTGTATAAGAATTTACATTTCCTGTCAATTCGATAAAAGAAACAGCCGATCGCGTCTTGTTAATCTTCGCCGCAAGTTCTTCCTGAGTGAACTTGCGCAGCAACCGCACCATTTTGATTTTTTCGCCGATGTGCATGATAATTTACTTCCGACGAAAGACCGAATTTTTGTATTGTCGTTTTGATAGTTATATTTGACAAATGATAGTTGTGGATGTGATCACCATTTCAAATTTTGAAGGCCTGAAGTTCTATTCCGTAAAAAGGCGAACTCTAAAAAATTTTAAAAAGCAATCTGCCCGATATTTCCACCATTACACCATCCTTAAATCAGTTCCCTAGTTCATAATTGTTCCCCGGAAAAAAGTACCTCATCAACTTTCAATTATCAATTATCAATTATCAACTAATCCTGCTCCTCCAGCATCTGCCTCTCATACAACTCAAAATATTCTCCCTTCATTTCCATGAGTGATGCATGAGTTCCTTCTTCGACGATCTTTCCCCTGTCGATAACGATGATTTTATCCGCATTCCTCACACTGCTCACGCGATGACTTATAATCACGGCCGTCTTATTCTCCATGATGGTCTTCAATTCATTCAAAATTTTGTTTTCGGTGTTAGTATCGACAGCGCTCAGGCAGTCGTCGAAAATGAGTACAGGTGGTTCTTTGATGATGGCCCTTGCAATGGAGATCCGTTGTTTCTGTCCGCCTGATAAGGTGATACCCCGTTCACCGATCATCGTTTCAAAATTTTTCGGAAAATCCATGATGTTGTCATAGATCACAGATTGATGTGCGGCCTCACGGATTCGTTCTTCCCGGATTTCTTTACTGATGTCGTCCTTTAAACCGAATGCAATGTTATTTGCAATCGTATCGCTGAAAAGAAAAACGTCCTGAGGAACAAGTCCGACCTGCTGTCGCAGGGAATCAAGAGAAAAATCTTCTATCGGAATCCCATCGATTAAAATTTCACCATCGTTTACATCGTACATTCTCACGAGGAGATTCGCGATGGTCGACTTCCCGCTGCCTGTTTTGCCTAAAATGGCAAGTGATTGTCCGGGCGGAATTTTAAAGGAGATATTTTCCAACGCCCTGATTCCCGAGTCAGGATAGACGAAACTGACGTTTCTGAATTCAATGTGACCCTGGATCTGCGTGACGATATTTTTCTCTGATATGATTTCAGGCTGAAGGTGGAGAAATTCGTTTATTCGTTCCTGTGATGCTGCAGCGCGTTGTACCAGCGATGTGACCCAGCCCAAAGAGGCTACAGGCCATGTAAGCATGTTCACATAGAAGATAAACTCGGCAATGTTGCCCGTGGTCGCACGGCCGGCGATCACTTCGCGTCCTCCGACATAAACCGTAAGCAGCGTGCTCAGCCCAACGAGAACGAGCATCAGCGGAAAGAACATGGAGTTGATTCTGACCAGTTCCATATTCTTGTCTTTATAGATGTCACTTTCACGACTGAACTCTTTCGTGGTAACATCTTCCTTCACGAAGGACTTAATGATCCTTATTCCGCTGAATGCTTCCTGAACATAAGTACTCAATGCGCTTTGCTGTTGTTGAACCTCTTCGCTCTTTCGGTTCATCAGATCACTCACATAATATATCGATATGGATAGGAAAGGAAGCGGAGCAAGCACGTAAAGTGTAAGTTTAACATTCACATATAACATGCTTATCAATATCAGAATAAATAAGACAAACAAATTAATAGAATACATGATTGCTGGACCAATGTACATTCGCACACGGCTCACATCTTCGCTGATTCTGTTCATCAGGTCGCCCGTATTATTTCTTCTGTAGAAGGCAAGACTCAAAAGCTGGTAATGATTATAGATTTCATTTTTCAGGTCGAATTCGATTTTCCTCGACATGACGATGATGGTTTGCCGCATCAGGAACATCAGAATTCCACGCCCGATGGCCACGGCAATGATCAGTAAGAGATAGAGTCGGACCTGGTGTGAAATAGCGGAAATCAGTTCATTCCTGACTGCGACGGAGTCTATACTGTTCACCGTTTTCATCGATTCCATCACAGCGTCCAGAGATTTTCTGACCACTTTTCCCGGATAGATGGCTCCGAAATTCTGTGCGATAACAAACAGACCTCCAAGAAGAAGCATCCATTTGTATTTTAATAAGTACTTATTTAAATGCTTTAAAGATTTCATTTCGAACAGGCAATATCTCACTTTTGTGGCCTAAGAAAATTAGGCTACCTTTGCGGCGCTGCCAATAGAGGTGGCTAATTTTATTAAATCATGCTTGAAGTCAAAGATATGAAGGAATCAAAAGTCACGGGTGACTTGGTTTTCAATAATCCTTCTTTTGCAAATCACGAACAGATTGTTTTTTGCCACGATAAAGGTACCGGTTTAAAGGCGATCATTGCCATTCATGATACCACACTCGGTCCTGCACTTGGGGGCACACGCATGTGGCCATATAAATCAGAGGCGGAAGCATTTAATGACGTATTGCGTCTTTCGCGGGGCATGACCTATAAGGCTGCCATCAGCGGCCTTCAACTCGGTGGAGGAAAGGCCGTTATCTTCGGTGATTCCAAGAAAGATAAGACGGCAGAAATGTTCATTAAGTATGGCGAATTCATCGAGTCTCTGAACGGAAAATATATTACTGCCGAAGATGTGGGAACAAGCACATCAGACATGGTCAATGTCAGGAAGTCGACCAAACATGTTGCGGGACTCCCTGAAGAAATGGGAGGCGGCGGAGATCCTTCACCTGTGACTGCTTACGGTGTTTACATGGGAATGAAAGCCGCAGCCAAAAAATGCTGGGGAAACGACAGCCTGAACGGAAAAAAAGTTGCCGTGCAGGGTGTTGGTCACGTCGGAGAGAATTTAGTGCGGTTGATTTCCGAAGAGAAGGCAAAAATTTTCATCACCGATATCAGCCAGGATCAGCTGAAAGCGATTGCTTCGAAATACGGAGCCGAAATCGTTTCGCCGGATAACGTGTATGATCTCGACATCGATATTTACGCTCCTTGTGCTTTAGGCGCTACTCTGAATTCTGAGAATATTCCAAGACTGAAATGTTCAGTTGTTTCAGGCGCAGCAAATAATCAGCTGGCAGATGAAAACATTCACGGACGTATGCTTGCTGACAGAGGCATATTGTATGCACCCGATTTTCTGATCAACGCAGGAGGTCTCATTAATGTATTCAGTGAGCTGAAAGGTTACAACAGGAAAGATGCACTGAGTCATACTCAAAAAATTTACGACACAACGCTTGAAATTTTCGACAAAGCAAAACTTGAGAACATCACTACAGTGGAAGCTGCAAAGAAAATTGCCGAAGAACGCATTGCATCTGTCAAAAGAAAATAATATTCCGGTACTTCTGTTTTTTAATTCGATCCTATGCTAAGCAGAAGACAGCTTCGTATTAAAGTTCTTAAAGCGCTTTATGCATTTTTTCAGGCTGATAAGTCGGATCTTGCCATAGCCGAACGCGAGCTCTTCAGAAGTATCGATAAGGTGAACGAACTCTACATCTATCTGTTACTATTTATTAAGGAGCTTGCTGATTCTGACAGGAATGATGCTGACGATCTTCATCTCCGTTTTTTCCCGAGGGAAGAGGAAGTAAAAGCCCTCCGTCGTTTTTCAACGATGAAATTCATTCATGCTCTTGATGAGAGCAAGGATTTCAAAAATCAGGTTATCAGGCTGAAGACAAGCTGGCAGAAAGAACAGGATCTCATCCGGAAGATTTATCTCGAGATCAAGAAGTCAGACCAATACCGTGAATTCCTTAAGAACGGCGATAAGAGCGAGAAAGACTTTCTTATCGAAGTGGTGCGCACATTTCTTGAAAGTTCGGAGGCGCTGCAACATCATATAGAGGAAGAAAATATTTTCTGGAGTGATGATTTTGAATTTGTGGTGCAACTCATCACCAGAACGATAAAGAATTTTTATGATAAGGATAAGTTGGAACTTATTCCTTTGTATAAGGACGAGGAAGATGATATGGACTTTGCGAGAAAGCTTTTTAGTCAGACGATTTTGAATAATAAGGAATTCGAACAGGCCATCAGCGAGCGGACCAAAAACTGGGAGATTGACAGGATCGCTCTGATGGACATACTCATACTTAAGATGGCATTGGCAGAACTGATTACCTTTCCGGGAATTCCGGTGAAAGTGACCATCAACGAATTCATCGACATATCAAAAGACTACAGCACGCCCAAGAGCAAGCAATTCGTGAACGGCGTCATCGACAAGCTCACTGCCGATTTCAAAGAGAAGGGCAGAATTGTAAAGGCGGGAAGAGGACTCATTAATTAAGATCATCATATCATTCACAGAGCAAAATGAATAAGTATCTGATTTTACTTTTTGCAACGGCATTGTTCTCCTGTAAAAACGCACAGCGGGATGACAAGGCGGGAAATGCAATCAACCCCGCGATAGTCGACAATCCGGTTTCTGCATCCGGAAGCGGAAACAACAAAGACAATGTTCCGGTGCTTCAGTTCGATACCGATACGCATGATTTCGGGACGATCGAAGAGGGAGAGAAGATTTCATTCGCATTCAAATTTAAAAATATCGGAAAAGGTGATCTGATCATTCGCGCTGCACAGGGAAGCTGCGGATGTACGGTTCCCGAATATCCGAAAGATCCTGTTCATCCCGGCGACGGCGGAATTATAAACGTTACCTTTAACTCAGAAGGAAAAGAAGGAACACAGCACAAAACGGTGACGGTGATTTCCAATACAATGCCCAATACTTATACTTTGAATATATTGGGGACAGTGAATAAACCTGCAGGTGGAGAGAGCAGAGAATAGATAATTGAAGATTGAAAATTGAAGATTGAAAATTTCTAAATAATCAGAATAAAAAATATGAATAATATGATTTCGATTTTATTACAGTCGCAGCAGGGTGGCGGCGCAATGCAGCTGGTTTTCCTGGTGGCAATCATCGTGGTGTTTTACTTTTTCATGATTCGCCCGCAAATGCGGAAGCAGAAGGCAGAGAAAGATTTTCGAAGCACACTCCAGAAAGGGGCGAAGGTTGTTACAATCGGCGGTATACACGGACGAATTGTTGAGGTGAATGAGAGAACATTTATGATCGAAATCGACACGAACGTAAAGGTGAGAGTGGAAAAGTCGGCCATTTCTGCCGATGCTACGAAAGCACTCGACCAACCTGTTCCCGCAAAATCCTGACGCATTGGTTTTATACAGATGAAGGATCTGAATACAGGACCAGCAAAGCCGCCCATCCGGTTGAGGATGAATAAGCGCCTGTATATCGTCTTAATCTGTTTTTTTATTTCTGCAGTCTTCTGGTTTCTTATTGCATTGTCGCACGATTATCCGACTACTCTTATTTTTCCGGTAAAGTATGTAAACCTGCCCGGACAGAAAGTTGTGATGAATGATTTGCCCGCAAAGATTGCCGTTCAGTTGCAGGCATCAGGATTCAGGATCATGTCACTGGGATTTAAAGAAGAACAGGATCCCGTACAGGTTGACGTTAGCGCCAGCCTGAAGAACAGACAAGTGAATGCAGACATACTGGCTATTCCCACCCAATCATTTTTAGAAGATTTTTCCAGACAGATCGGAAAGAACATTCAGATCACAGGCTTTGATCCTGATTCCATTGTTTTTAATTTCAGTGACCTTACCACTAAGAAAGTTCCGGTAGTTCCTGATTATACAGCCACCTTTGAAAAACAATACGATTCCACCGGCGCGGCAGAAGTGACGCCTTCAGAGATCGAAGTTTCCGGTCCGCCGTCGGTGATAAAGGAATTGCAATATGTAACAACCGAGAAAATTTCTTTCTCTGACATGAAGGGTAGTGAGAAGAAAAAGGCAAAGCTTTCCGTTAACAAGCTGCTCTCATATAATGTCGATGAAGTCACAGTTTCGCTCCATGTGGAAAAGTTCACCGAGGGTTTGGTTGAAGTCGACGTCCATCCCGTAAATGTGAGCAGCGGATACTCGCTGAAGACGTTTCCGGACAAGATCAAGGTCAGATACCTGGTTGCGTTAAGCAGATACAATAAAGTAGATGAAGCGATGTTTGACGCAGTCGTTGACGCATCGGAAATGGAAAGGAAAAAACTCGCCAAGCTGAATGTGACACTGATGACAAGTCCTTCATTTGTCCGGATCACCATGCTGGATCCGGAAAAGGTAGACTATATACTCCGCAAACAATGAAGATCGTCGGAATCACCGGTGGAATCGGCAGCGGTAAATCCATTGCATGTGCTGTATTTCGCAAGCTTGGAATTCCTGTTTACGAAGCCGACAAAGCGGTGCATGAATTGTATGAGAACTCTTCAGAACTTGCAGAAAAAATTGGAAAGCAAATTTCTGCTGATGCAGTCGACAAGAACGGAAAGGTGAACAGGAAAAAGCTTGGAGAGATCGTCTTTAGTGAAGAAGCGAAACTAAAAAAGCTGAACGAGATAGTTCATCCCCTAGTCAGGGCGGAGTTTCAAAAATGGATTCAGGCGCAGAAAGGATTTCCTTATCTGTTAAAAGAAGCGGCCATACTTTATGAGAGCGGGGCGAATGAAGATTGCGATAAGGTGATTGCAGTTTCAGCGCCGGTTGAATTGAGGATTTCCAGAATTCGTGAGAGAGATCATAAGTCGAAAGCGGAGATAGAATCTATTATGGCAAAGCAGATGAGTGAAGAAGAAAGGAACAGTAAGTCAGACTTTATCATTTACAACGATGAAAAACAGATGATGATTCCCCAGATATTGAAGATACATGCAGCTTTAATCAAATAATAAAACAGAGTGATCAATAATTTCATTACGAAGACGTCGGCAGGATTGTATTGTGCAGAGGGAGATTTCTACCTTGACCCGAAACGTGCAGTGCCGAAGGCGCTCGTTTCTCATGCACACAGCGATCATGCTGTGGCGACACGGGGTATGGTATATTGTACGAATCCGACACGTTCATTTATGCTGCACAGGATCAAGAGCAGGAATGTTCCGCAGTTCATCGTCACCGACTACCATGTGCCGTTTTTTATAAATGGAATAAAGATTACCTATTATCCGGCCGGACATATTCTTGGCAGCGCTCAGATATTGATGGAGCATGAGAATGAAAAGTATCTGTATACAGGTGATTTTAAAACCCAGGAAGACGATTCATGTGAAGCGTTTCACATGGTCGAATGCGATCATCTCATCACCGAAACCACATTTGCTTCACCAGATTACTGTCATCCCGATCCGAAGGTTGAGCTCGCCGCTCTGATAAATGAAGACAGGAATGTGATCATCGGCGCATACGCGCTTGGAAAGGCACAACGGATTACACAATTGCTTACGAGGCATGGAAAAGGTAAAAAGGTTTTTGTTCATCCCGATCTTGTGGCGTTTCATAGAATGTATGAAGAATACGGCATCGCGCTGGGAGAATGGCATCACTATCATCGTGATGAATTTGTAAAAGAAATTTCTTCCTTCCTGATTGTTCCGCCCGCTTATTTTTCCCGCTTCAGGCAGGTGAATGTGATGCGTGTGTTTGCAACCGGATGGAAGCGTTCGTTCTACAGCTGCGATCGCATATTGCAGGTAAGCGACCACGCCGACTGGCCCGGATTGCTCGACGTGATTGAGAAATCACGGCCGAAGAAGGTGTATACCGTGCATGGTAACGGAGCGCATTTGCGCGAATACCTGAAAGACAGAATTGAAGTCAAGATCATAGGATAATGAAAGTTCTTACTGCAGATCAGATGCGACAGGCTGATGCGTACACAATACGCCATGAGCCTGTAAGTTCAGTTGATCTGATGGAGCGGGCTGGTCATGCCTGCTTTACAAGAATCGCCGGGATGTTCGGTAACAGGAATCCGTATCTGATTATATGCGGCACGGGGAACAATGGTGGTGACGGACTGGTCATAGCGAGATTATTGAATAAGATTCGGATCGACTGCGAAGTTTTTATCGTTCCGTTTGATAAACGGTCGGCTGATTTCAGTAAGATGCTGGAAGAGGCGGAAAAAGAAGACGTAAAATTTCAGACGGATGATGATCTCGTCATAAAGCAAGATGCAATCATCATTGATGCGATCTTCGGAACAGGATTATCCAAATCGCCCGAGGGTATTGCAGCCTCCGTCATAAAAAAAATGAATGCATCCGGAAATCAGATCGTGTCGATCGATCTTCCTTCGGGATTGTTTGCCGACAGGAAGAGCGGAGACTACATTATAGAGGCTGATCATACGCTCACGTTTCAGAATCCGAAATTGACATTCTTTTTTGCGGAGAATGAAAAGTACACGGGTGAGTGGGAAATCATCGACATTAAACTCGACAGAAATTTCATCAATAATAATGAATCTCGGATTTTCTTTACGGAACGTTCAGATATTTCCGGCCGTATTCTTCCGAGGAAGAAATTTTCACACAAGGGATTGTATGGTCACAGCCTGCTGATCTGCGGGAGTAAAGGAAAGGCGGGAGCTGCAATTCTTGCTGCCCGGGCATGTCTCAGAACAGGCACGGGACTGTTAACTATTCACAGTCCCAAAATCAACTACGATATCCTGCAAACGTCAATCCCCGAAGCGATGGTTTCAGTTGATGATGAAACGGACTTCATCTCACAACTTCCGGATCTGACCACTTACACTGCGATTGGGGTGGGACCTGGCATCGGAACGGAAAATGCGACTCATAAAATGCTTTCGCAATTGTTGAATAGCATATCGGCGTCCATTGTGCTTGACGCCGACGCATTGAACATTATTTCTAATGATAAAGAGCTTTTAAAAAAACTGCCGCCTGGATCTGTCCTGACGCCTCATCCGAAAGAGTTTGCGCGTCTTGCAGGAGAATCGGCTGATGGCTTCGGGCAGTTCGAAAAGCAAAGAGAATTTACTGAAAGATACAAGGTGATTGTTGTGTTAAAAGGAGCATATACCTGCATTACAAAACCGGGTGGTGAAGCATGGTTCAACAGCACGGGAAATCCGGGAATGGCAAAAGGAGGAACCGGCGACGCATTAACCGGAATGATCACGGCATTGCTTGCGCAAAAGTATGAACCGGCTGACGCTGCTTTGATCGCCGTCTATTTGCACGGACTGGCGGGTGACATTGCTGCGGCGAAGAAGAGCATATATTCTCTCACAGCGGGAGATTTGATTGAGAAAATTCCGAATGCGTTCAGGAAAATATTAAGACAGAAAATCAATTACCGGGATTAACAACTAATTATCATAAAAGCAAAATTCATTCATCCAACATTTAAACACTACATCAATGAAAAAGCAAATCAGAATTGCATTAGGAATTACAGTAGTAGCTGCTGCATTATTCGCAGGATACGCTTTCAAACCTGCACAATCAAAAACTCAATATTGCCAGATCACGACGATTGAATCAGTCGTGCCTGGCGGTCTCGGGCGGTCACGAATGGTGACAACTGACCCGGATGGAAATTACAAAGAGATCGACATGGAAAATTTTTTCAGTTTCGTTGGTATTAATTTCGGCAACGTCAGAAAAAATGACAAGATGATCACCGACAAGATCAACGAAATGGAAAACCAGGGATGGGCGCTGGCAGATATTAATTCCGGTGTCTATAGCGCTGATAAGAGTACGGGGATTTTTATAACACGGTATTTGTTTAAGAAGAGCGAGTAGGTGAATGGAGTTACCTGCACTCACTATCAATTTTCCTCACCCAACCCCTTTCCGGATGAAAAATTATTTCATTGAATCGACAATAAAGCAGGAGAGGGGCTAACCACTCTCCCTTCTCCCGTCGGAAAAATTTTAATCCAAGGTTTATTATTCCACGGGAGAAGGGCCGGGAATGAGGAAAAATTAAATGTATGTCCGCCTTGCATGTACACCTTCGGTCTTACTTGCCATAACTGGCATTTAAGCAACAAACCTTACCTTCATCCCATGAAATCAAAACCACTCCTTCTGATTTTTTTTATTTTAACCTTTAGCTCTTCCGGACAGGTAAACGTCTTTACGCAGCGTTACAACAACACAAGGCTTGGCTGGAATGAAAGGGAGACAATACTGAATGCATCGAATGTGGATACGTCAACATTTGGATTATTATTCAGGAGAAATGTCGACGATCAGATTTATGCACAGCCATTGATCGTCAGCAATCTTACCATTGCCGGCGGACAGCGCAATGTCGTCTTCGTTGCAACCGTGAATAATACGCTTTATGCATTCGATGCGGACGATTCTTCCGTAACTTCTCCTTACTGGCAGACCAACCTGACGCCATCAGGCTGCAGGGTGATCAACCGTGCGGACATGACTGGTGCATGCGGCGGAAACTACAGGGACTTTAGCGGTAACATGGGAATCGTAGGCACTCCGGTGATTGATACTATTTCATTAACGATGTATGTCATCAGCCGCAACTATAATTATTCTACAACTGAATTTGAGCAGTACTTTCACGCTATCGACATCGTGACGGGAACGGAAAAAGCGGGAAGCCCGGTTGCCATCGCGGCGAAGTATTACGGAAATGGCGCCGGCTCTGTAAACGACACCATCGAATTCGATCCGTGGAAACAAAATCAACGGCCGGCATTGTTGCTTCATGACAGCACCGTATACGCAGGCTGGGCTTCGCATTGTGATTGGGGTCCGTACCACGGCTGGTTTATCGGCTACGATCCGGTAACGCTCGACGTTAAACACGTTTACAACAACTCCCCGGATGGCGAAAATGCCGGGATCTGGATGAGTGGCGCCGGACCTACTGTTGATGACAGCGGATTTATCTACCTGTCCACAGGTAACGGCACAGTTGGAAAAAACGGTAATGCGAATAATGTGAGAAACAGGGGAGAGAGTCTGCTAAAACTTGCTCCATCGGGCGACTCTATGATTGTCCTGGATTTTTTCACGCCATCCAATTACCAGCATCTTGAGAACAACGATCTCGACTATGGAGTCGACGGAGTGATCATCATTCCGCAGTCAACAATTTCTTTATCGGGAACGAAGGAGGGAAAGGTTTACGTGCTCGATAATAATCACATGGGTCGATACACCCCGGGCAACGATTCTGTGATACAGATTTTGAATGTTAACCTGCAGAATATCCAGGACAAGCATCTGCACGGTACTCCTGTGTACGGACATTATTATAACAATGCCGATACGGAATGTGTTTATATATGGGCAGAGAGTGATTCCCTGAGACAATTTTTCTTCAACAGGAATACAATGATGTTCGATACTAACCTTACGATCAGGGGTAACATACTTTTAGACTACGGAATGCCCGGCTCCATGATGTCGGTTTCCAGTGATCATCTGAGCGTCGGCTCGGGAATTGTCTGGGCGAGTCATCCGACATCGGGTAATGCCAACCAGGCGTTGCGGCCGGGAAGGCTCGATGCTTATGATGCAAGAGACGTAAGAAACATTTTATGGCACAGCAACATGAAAGCAGATCGCGACAGTATCGGAACATTTGCAAAGTTCAATACACCAATCGTTGCGAACGGAAAAGTTTACATGGGGACTTTTTCGAATCAGCTCGATGTTTACGGGCTATTGCCGAACACGACAGGCATCGTTCCACCTGACAAGCAGGGTTTTCTTGCAGCGATACGCCCGAACCCGGCAAAGGATGAGGTCATGGTCACATACAAGAGTATCCGATCGATTTCAGGTCTGACACTCATCGTTACCGATCCGGGTGGAAGAGAAGTGCTGAAAAAAGATCTGATCGCATCGCCCGGTGATCATGAGCTAAAGCTGATTCTTCCTGCGGAAATGGAATCAGGCTATTACAACGTCAGTTATGTTGCTGATGGAAGAGTGTTATCTGTGAACAAATTAATCGTACAGAGGTAATCTGCAGACCAGATTCAGCCATCTTTTTCTATTTTTGCACGATCAATATAATCACATGAAATTCTTCATCGATACAGCAAACCTCGCACAGATAAAAGAAGCCGAAGATCTGGGAGTACTGGATGGCGTAACCACCAATCCATCATTGATGGCAAAGGAAGGCATTACAGGCCATGATAATATTCTGAAGCATTACGTCGACATCTGCAAGATCGTCAGCGGCGACGTGAGTGCGGAAGTCATATCAACGGATTTTAAGGGAATCGTCGACGAAGGCGAAATGCTTGCTTCACTTCACAAGCAGATTGTTGTAAAAGTTCCGATGATCAAAGAAGGAGTGAAGGCACTGAAATATTTCAGCAATAAGAAAATCAAAACAAACTGCACGCTGGTTTTTTCGGCCGGTCAGGCATTGCTGGCGGCGAAGGCGGGAGCAACGTATGTGTCTCCTTTCATCGGTCGTCTCGATGATATCAACCAGGATGGTGTTGCACTCATTCACCAGATTGTACATATCTACAGGACGTACGGTTACAAGACGCAGGTGCTTGCTGCATCGATCCGTAATCCGCTGCATATTGTAAAATGTGCAGAAGCGGGAGCAGACGTCGCCACTTGTCCGCTTTCAGCGATTCTCGATCTGCTAAAACATCCGCTCACCGACAGCGGACTTGAGAAGTTTTTAGCAGATGCGAAGAAGTTCAGCGCACCTGCGACTACAAAACAATACTGATCCTGCGATCCAGAAGGTGATATTAAAATTCTATTCCGGCTCAATCAATGAAAAGCACATCGCACAAATCATTGAAACGCTGAAGAGTGGAGGAGTTATCATCATTCCCACCGATACTGTTTACGCTTATGCAGGCGACATCTACAGCAACAAAGCGATCGAGCGGATTGCTTTGATAAAAAACATAAAGCCCGAGAAGGCCAACTTTTCATTTCTCTGCCACGACCTCAGGAATATCTCAGAATTTACAAAACCATTTTCGACGGAGATATTCCGGTTGATGAAGAGCTCGCTGCCCGGACCATTCACCTTTATCCTGAATGCAAATAGTAATGTTCCCTCTATTTTCAAGTCGAATAAGAAGACGATCGGTATTCGCGTGCCCGATAATGAAATAGCATTAGCGATCACGGCCGCCTTAGGAAATCCGCTGGTAGTCGCTTCTGTTCATTCTGATGATGATATTCAGGAATACCTCACCGATCCCGACGACATAGCAGAACACCTTGGCGAAAAAGTAGATCTGATCGTAGACGGCGGTCCGGGAACGAATGTGCCTTCGACAGTGATGGATTGTACGGGAGAGAGGCCGGTAGTGGTAAGGGAGGGAATAAGGAAGAATGAAGAATGAAGAATGAAAAAAGGGTATTTTTACATCCCGTATATCAATAATAAAAGACTTAATAGATATTAGACAGAAGCTTAAGAAACTTATTCCTTTTTCCTTATACCTTCTTCCTTAAAAAAAAATGGGTAAGCTAACTATATCGCACCGCTCAACCGCGGACCCTTGCTCCGTTCCCGGCCTGGGGGGATTGGCAGGAGCTGGTCGTATAGGACTTACCCGGCGCAAAAGTAATTAAATAAAGTAACCGTATACAATAATTCTCATTCTGCTTGTAAATCAGTTAGCTAATCTGCTAATTAGCTAATTACCTATTTGTTGAATTGCGTATTTCCCTTTTTCGTGTAGGTTTGCACTTTACAAAATCTTATGGAAAATCAACGCTCCCAGTTAAAAGTCGCAATGAACTTCGGTGCTTTATCGGCATTATGTTCAATTGCCGTATTTCTGCTCTGCTATTTTGTTGGGATGAGCATCGAATCAAAGGTCCCTCAACTTTTGGGATATGTGATCCTTATCATATTTATCATTTTTGGAATTAAGAGTTACCGCGATAATGACCTCGGTGGATATATATCATATGGAAAATCTTTAGGTACGGGCGTATTGATTTCGATATGTGGTGGGTTAATCTCCGGCATATTCTCTATTGTATTCTTCAAATATATCGCACCGGATATGATTCAAAAAATCATCGAATCTGCACAGCAAAAAATGGCCGATAAGGGAATGAGTGAAGAACAGGTTCAGATGGCAATTTCATATACTGAAAAATTCATGTCTCCGATGTGGTTGTTCATCTGGTCTATAGTCGGCGCCGCACTTGCAGGTCTGATCTTCTCTCTTCTTATTTCTATTTTTATGAAGAAGGAGCAGAATCCATTTAACTCAAATATCGGCTGATAGAAGTGGACATCTCCGTCGTCATCCCCCTTTTTAACGAAGAAGAATCATTGAGAGAGTTATGCGACTGGATCGTTCGCGTGATGACGGATAACAATTTCAGCTTCGAGATCATTCTTATCGACGATGGCAGTTCCGATAGTTCATGGAAAGTAATCGAAGAGTTGGGAACATCCGACAGGCGTATCAAAGGCATTAAGTTCAGGAGGAATTATGGGAAGTCTGCCGCCCTCAATGAGGGATTCATCGCCGCACAGGGGAGAGTGGTGATTACGATGGATGCCGATCTTCAGGATAGTCCTGATGAAATACCGGGATTGTATGAACTGATAAATACAGAGGGATTTGATCTCATCTCCGGATGGAAGAAGAAAAGATACGATCCGATTTCCAAAACAATTCCTACAAAGATCTTTAACTGGGCGACGCGCAGGATGTCGGGAATCAACAATCTTCATGATTTTAACTGCGGACTGAAATCGTATAAGCGCGATGTGGTGAAGACGATCGAAGTGTATGGCGAGATGCACCGTTACATTCCTGTCATTGCCAAGTGGGCGGGGTTTAAAAAAATAGGTGAGAAGGTAGTAGAGCATCGCGCGAGAAAATACGGCCAGACCAAATTCGGACTCGAGCGATTCATCAACGGATTTCTCGACCTGATGTCGATCACATTCGTTTCCCGGTTCAGCAAGAAGCCGATGCATTTGTTTGGACTGCTTGGAACTCTTATGTTTCTCGTCGGATTCATTGCAAGCTTATTCCTCGGCATAGAAAAACTTTACAACGTTTATCATAATCTTCCCGCAAGACTTATTACCGACCGCCCTTCATTTTATATTGCCCTGGTGTGTATGATTATCGGTACTCAGTTGTTCCTGGCAGGATTCGTCAGCGAACTTATTTCCCGTTCTGCAAGTGACAGGAATAAGTACCTTGTCGAGGGCAAGAGCAATCTATAATCAACCTCAGCATTGAAAGTTGTCATCATCGGTCCGGCATTTCCACTTCGCGGCGGCATTGCCGATTTCAACGAAGCATTTGCCGGCGCACTTACTGCGGAAGGCCATGACGTTCAGATTTTTTCTTTTTATTACCAGTATCCTAAACTGCTTTTTCCGGGAAAGACGCAATATGCAGAAGGAGAAAAACCAGGTTTAAAAATTTCTTCCACACTAAGTTCAATCAACCCGCTGAGTTGGTTCAGCACTGCCAAGAAAATAATAAATGAAAAACCCGATCTCGTCATCATCCGTTATTGGCTGCCGTTCATGGCTCCATCGCTTGGAACTGTAGCGAAGAGACTTCGGACAAAAAAAATACCGGTGATCGCTATTACTGACAATGTCATCCCTCATGAAAACAGGCCGGGAGATAAAGTGCTTACCAGGTATTTTATAAATCAATGCGATGGGTTTATCGCCATGTCGAAGTCTGTGCTGGAAGATCTGAGCAGGTTTACATCAACAGAAAAGAAAATTTTTCTTCCGCATCCCATCTATAATATTTTCGGCGACAGAACGGATAAGTCGTCAGCAAGACAAAAACTCTCTTTGAAGGAAGCTGACCGCATCATTTTATTTTTCGGATTCATCAGGAAATACAAAGGTCTGAATCTATTGCTTGATGCAATGACAGATGATCGCATAAGGGAAAGAAGAATAAGGCTGATCATAGCAGGTGAATTTTATGATGATGAAAAGCCTTACCTTGAAAAGATCAGATCGGCCGGTTTGAATGCTTCCGTCGTTCTGCATACTTCATTCATCGACAAGAATTCTGTGAAGGATTTTTTCTGCGCGGCAGATATCGTTGTTCAGCCTTATATTAGCGCGACACAGAGCGGGATCACGCAGGTAGCTTATTATTTTGGCAGGCCGATGCTTGTGACCAACGTTGGCGGGCTCGCTGAAATAGTTGCCGACAAGAGAGTGGGATATGTTACTGAGGTAAGTTCGGATGCAATTGTAAATGCGCTTATCGATTTTTACGACAACAAACGTGAAGAAGAATATTCCAAAAATGTTGACATTGATAAAGAGAAATTTTCCTGGAAGTATTTTATTCAGGGACTATTAAAACTATATGAAAGCATATAAACCATTATTTATTTTTTTTCTCGCAACCCTTTTCTCTCAGGGAATAATGGCCTCGAAGCTCACCGGGCTCATAACTGATGAATTCAATCAGCCTGTCCCTTATGCGATTGTTTATGTGACCGGGACGACGAACGGAACTTCGGCTAACAGCGAAGGGGTCTACACGCTCGAACTGCAGAATGGGTCGTACGATATATCTTTCCAGATGATTGGCTTTGCGAAGGTGCAACGAAAAGTGGAAATCAATGCGCCCGTTGTTACCCTCAATATTAAGCTCGCTCCCGAATCGGTAAAACTCAGGGAAGTTGTGATTCGTGCCGACGCAGAAGATCCGGCCTATGAGATCATTCGCAAAGCGCAGGACAAGAGGAAATTTTACCGGGACCAGGTAACAAAATATCAGACACATGCTTATGTGAAATCGACACAGCGGCTCGTTTCATATCCTACAAAAGTTCTTGGACAAAAAGTGGAGATAGGAGACGTGATAGATACTGTGACGAAAATATTTTACCTGAGTGAATCAGTTTCCGATCTTTCCTTTAAGGCGCCGGATAAATATAAGGAACGCATGATCTCCAGTAAGGTGAGCGGATCGCCAAAGACATACAGCTTTAACCAGTCGACCGATGTGCTTCTGACATTTTACGACAACCTGGTAATGATTGAAGGGCTTACTCCGCGCGGGCTCGTTTCGCCTATCGCCGGCAATTCCATGTTTTATTATAAATACAGGCTGGAGGGGACTTTTTCCGAAAATGGCGTATTGGTGAATAAGATCAGTGTGATACCAAAACGCAAAACCGATCCGGTATTTACGGGCACGATTTATATCGCCGACAGCACCTGGCGAATTTACAGCGCCGACCTCTATGCGACAAAAGATCAACAAATGGAATTTGTAGATACCTTCAGGATCAAGCAGAACTTCATTAAGGTAAATGAAGAGACATGGATGCCGTTTACAAGTCAGTTTAATTATTCATTCAGCTTTCTTGGTTTTGTCGGTGATGGAGTGGTGGAAGGAATTTTTAGTGATTACAATCTTTTTCCATTCTTCAAGCCCGGATTTTTTAATGGGGAAGTGATGAGAGTGGAGGCCGACGCTAATGAAAGAGATACGACTTACTGGAAAGATACACGTCCAGTGCCTCTCACCAATCTTGAAGAAACAGATTATAAAAGGAAAGACAGCGTGCGTGTGGTTCACGAATCAAAAGAATATCTCGACTCTACCGATAAAAAAGAGAATAAGTTCAGTCCACTATCAATCTTTACCGCATACACATGGAAAAACAGTTATAAGAACAAATCGTTTACGATCTCATCTCCGGTTCAACATATTTTTTATAATACAGTAGAGGGGTGGAATGCCAGGCTGGATGCGGATTACACGAAGGGGTTTGGAAAGTACGATCGCCGTGAATATTCGATACGACCTTCCCTTCGCTATGGCTTTTCCAACAGGCATTTTAACGGCCACATCGTTTATCATTACGATTATAATCCGAAAAAATTTGCCTCCATCGAAGTGGATGGAGGAACGGATGTGAGCCAGATCAATAACAGAAACCCGATCAGCGAGCTTGTGAATTCATTTTACTCACTGCTTGGGGAGAGAAATTACATGAAGATTTACGAGCGGAAATATGTTGCAATCCGTCATCGAAGTGAGTTGGTTAACGGTTTGGGATTTAATGTCGCATTAACATATAACAAGAGAAATTCCCTCGTGAACACTACGACATATAAGCTGATCAATTCCAAGACGCATGACTTCACATCGAACGATCCATATAATCCTGCTTCCGATCGGTTCCGCTTTCCCGATCACAATGCATTCATCGGTGAAGCCGCATTATCATTCAAGCCCGGACAAAGATATATCGACCGGCCCGACGGGAAGATGAACCTTGGATCGAAATATCCGACGTTTCGCATTCAGTACAGGAAGGGTATCGATGCGGCCGGCAGCGATGTCGACTATGACGTCATGCAGGGAGTGATGGATGACGACATGAACTTCGGTCTTTTCGGAACATTCAGCTATATGGTCATCTACGGGGATTTTCTGAATGATAATAAACTGTTCACTCCCGATCTGAGACATTTTAACGGGAACAAGACATTTTTGTCGGATTTTCGTCGCGACGATTTCAAGAACCTCGATTACTATGCTTACAGTACGAGCGGCTCATTCTTCGAAGGACATGTTGAGCATAACTTCGGAGGATTTTTTCTGAATAAGATTCCTTTCATCAGAAAGATGAGGCTGCAGGAAATTGCCGGCGTTCATTTCCTCCATACGGAAGCACTTGACCGGTATTTTGAGTTCAGTGTAGGAGTTGAAAAACTGAACCTTATCAGGGCAGAACTATTTACCTCCCTTGCTAATGGCAAGAAAGGAACGATCGGATTTCTGTTTGGACTGAAGTCAGTTTTTTAATTAGCTAATTACAGACAGCAGTACTTCATTCAAGTATTATTTTATTTTTGCAGGCAATTTTAATTCCCGTAATGAAATTACAACCTCTGTCTGCAAAGCCTCTAAAGAAAAAGATTGAAAAGATTGCTGATCCGATCGGCTATCTGAAAAGCACGAAACGTAAAAAAGGAAAAACGTACGCATCATTCCTTAGGGGATTGTTGCATAGAAGGGTGAGAGGCGTGGATGGCGTTGCTAAGTATCTTCACAAGAAAGCCTTTGAGAAGATTGATTGTCTCGATTGCGCAAATTGCTGCAAGACTATGTCGCCCACCTACAAGAAAGCTGACGTGAAGAGAATCGCCAAACATCTTGGGATGACGTTTCAGCAGTATTATGATAAATACCTTGAACTGGACGAGTCAGGTGATTATATGAACAAGAGTGTTCCGTGTCAGTTTCTAAGAAAAGATAACAAATGCGCAATCTATACTGTGAGGCCTGCCGATTGCAGCGGCTTTCCGCACACGCAGTACAGGGATTTTAAACTTTACGTAAGCGGTACTCATATTCAGAACATCGATTACTGCCCCATCACCCTGAATGTAGTGGAAAAAATGCATGAAATCATAGCGGAAAAGAAGCTAAGAAACATTTCGTGTAAAGATTGCGACTAGATAAGGTATAAGGACCAGGTAAAAGGATTAAGTTCAATACTCAATTTGTTCTTATTCCTTATTCATTCTCTACTCTCTTGCCAAAAGAGTTTGCATTTCTCCTTCATATGCAGTAGGTTTGGTATACAAACTACAGTCATGAAAAAGGTAATTCTTCTAGGAGTATTGTTTATTGCCATTGGCGTTTTTGCCCAGGATTCTGCGAAATCTGCAGGTTCAAGGCCTAAAAAGGGTTTTGGAGTCTCTGTAACGCAGGTCCAGCCTGAGTTTCCCGGCGGGCAGGATAGTCTTGAGGCATTTCTGAAAAACAACCTCGTTTACCCAGAAGCATCACGTGTTAACCATATTCAGGGTCGGGTATATGTTGGCTTCCTGGTCGACCGAAAAGGAAAGATCGGAAAAGCCAGAATCCTCAGCGGTGCGAACGAAGAGCTCGATAATGAAGCATTGCGTGTAGTTGCCTTAATGCCCGACTGGAAACCAGGTACGGCAGGCGGCTCGGCCGTAGATGTTCAATACATTTTGCCGATTGACTTTATTACTCCGCCCGCAAAACCGTCTAAGAACGAGTAGTTACGTTTTTTAATACTTCCGGCAATTTAAAGATGCAGAGCATCTATTAGCCTTATCCCTTAAAAGTAACTTCAACGTTGTCATCTCGCAGAGACCTGTTAGGTTGTTTGCTTTTATGGATGCAAAGCACAATGATAATTTGTCTAATCGATATGCATGATTTTCTGCATGCAGCGCATCTATTAGCATTCCCCTTAAATGTAACACCAACGTTGTCATCTCACAGAGACCTATTAGCAAGTTACCTCTCATGCTTTTAAGAACCGTGCGCATTTACTAATCAACAAATCGGGCAGTTTCCTACTGGTTAATTGTAAATAAATCCTGTCGCTGATTCGCATGAGCAAATCGGATCTAATGCATTATAAGAACGACAATTTATTAACTAATCAACAAATGAACTTTCACTGCTTTGCTAATAGGTCTCTGCGAGATGACCAACTAATAAAGTAGTTTTAAAGACATAGGCTAATAGATGCTCTGCATCCTTCTAAATGACGGGATAACAATTTCGCAACACGACACCTGTGAGTTAAATCAAAACCTTAGCAAGACCAGGAATAGTATGCAGAGCATCCATTAGCATTCCCCTTAAATGTAACTTCAACGTTGTCATCTCGCAGAGACCTATTAGCAAATCGGCTCGGCGTTTTTTTTTCGAATCAACAAATTGCAAGGTTCTCAACCGGGTTCATTGGAAACGAGCTGTGTCGCTGCCTTGTGACAAGTGTCCACTATTCAATAGACCAGGAATAGTATGCAGCGCATCCATTAGCATTCCCCTTAAATGTAACTTCAATTTTGTCATCTCGCAGAGACCTCTTAGCAAGTTAGCTCTCATGCATTATAAGAACGACAATTTATTAACTAATCAACAAATGAACTTTCACTGCTTTGCTAATAGGTCTCTGCGAGATGACCAACTAATAAAGTAGTTTTAAAGACATAGGCTAATAGATGCTCTGCATCCTTCTAAATGACGGGATAACAATTTCGCAACACGACACCTGTGAGTTAAATCAAAACCTTAGCAAGACCAGGAATAGTATGCAGAGCATCCATTAGCATTCCCCTTAAATGTAACTTCAACGTTGTCATCTCGCAGAGACCTATTAGCAAATCGGCTCGGCGTTTTTTTTTCGAATCAACAAATTGCAAGGTTCTCAACCGGGTTCATTGGAAACGAGCTGTGTCGCTGCCTTGTGACAAGTGTCTACTATTCAATAGACCAGGAATAGTATGCAACGCATCCATTAGCATTCCCCTTAAAAGTAACTTCAACGTTGTCATCTCGCAGAGACCTATTAGCAAGTTAGCTCTCATGCTTTTAAGAACCGTGCGCATTTACTAATCAACAAATCGGGCAGTTTCCTACTGGTTAATTGTAAATA
>JADMIO011486903.1_pt1 | contig 63550 bp, 56 predicted proteins | sample 8958161 | NCBI WGS metagenome assembly JADMIO01 (sample SAMN16585339, study PRJNA669376) | soil metagenome | isolation source: Crop rotation soil | place: USA: Cullars Rotation, Alabama | collected 2011
CGCGACAACTTGTCCACGTGGAATTCTAAGCTTAGGATCCCAATGTGCTGGAAAGCGCAGTTACCTGGTTCTCCGCAGTTTGGGATCAGTACAACTCCCACGGCTATTTCGAGAAATATAGGAAGGATAAAGGGAGAGAGTGGGCGGACGACGATCTGAAGGCCGTGTTGGTGATGCTCACGAGGAAGCGAACGCCTGGTAAGGATGCAAACGTTTCCGGATACAGAAAGCTCAATCCCTTCAAGCAGTATCACTCTCCATCTAACGCGAGTTCGTTTGAAGACGCTATCGTCCAACAGCTGCGAAAAGGGCAAATTGTCATCATTGATCTCTCTCAGGGAGATCCGAAACTGCAGGGCACCTATTCAGAGAGGATCTGCAGGCGAATCTTCAACGACGGTATGCAGCGCTTTATTGCGAATGAAGCGCCCAATTTCATCCAGCTCTACTTCGAAGAGGCCCATAATCTTTTCCCAAAGAAAGACGATAAAGATCTGAGCCAGATCTATAACCGACTAGCGAAGGAGGGGGCAAAACTTCGACTGGGCATGGTGTATGCCACTCAGGAAGTCAGCTCGATCTCTAGCAATGTTCTAAAGAACACCCAGAATTGGTTTGTCTCGCATCTAAACAATCAAGATGAACTCAAGGAAGTGCAAAAGTTCTACGACTTCGAGGATTTCGTCGAGAGCCTCCGTCGAGCGCCAGATCGCGGATTCATCAGGATGAAGACATATTCAAATGCCTTCATCGTGCCGGTTCAGATTGATCGATTTTCGGCAAAGAAGAACACCTGACATGGGCTACTCGCAATTCAAGGGACGCAAGCCTTTCGAGCGAGCGAGCAAGATTGCGCATTCTGAAATACTAAACAATCCTGATGTGCAAGCGTTTGTGGAGGCCTGCGCATTGCCGTCGGAGCCCGAAGGCAGTCAGCTTGAGTCGTTGCAGCAACCACTACCGGATTGCGACGTCAGGATTGCATCAGTAATTGCCATCGATGGTGGCATGACTGAGGCAGCGGTAAGAAAAGAGTTTCCCAGCGCTTCAATCACTTTCATGACCTTTGGCCCGCTCATGCTCGATCTAAAGGATTTGGCAGCCCTGGACGATCAGCCCTTTATTGGGCCGGAAGACATGGCGAAGTTGAAGAACTTGTCTCGATTCACAGTTTCCGTACCTACTAAGGCAATTCGGGCGAAGGGGGCGTCGAGATTCTCGGAAGGCGTGAGGCGAACGATTCAAGATTTCCTATTTGGCAAGCAAAAGGAGTTGGGTCTAGCCCTTCAATGGCTGCTCTTCAGAGGGTGGCTACCCGAGAACCAGCGCCAATCCTGGAGCATTCCGCGTTGCCCAGTTTCCGCCGACTGCCCCGGGGGGAAAGTTTCATTCGACTATTCAAGCCCAGTGGAGATCGAGTGTCTCTACTGCGGAAAACCTGCGTTTCTTTCCGACGCCCTTCGACTGTATGAAAGGATAGACGACGAGCAAGGTGCGGGTGGGATCATGTCCTATCTGCTGACTACGCTTGAGCAGTTAGTGGTTGTGAACATTGTTCGCACCCTCCTTGGACTGAAGCCGTCGACCCTCCGCGAGATCTTGCTGATAAAGGATGGGCCTCTAGCGTATTTCGGAACCACGGCCCCATTACATTCCCCGATGCGTGAATTGATGAGCTTTCTAGCTGAAAAGGACTCGGGAAAGCCCTTGATATGCCTAGTCGGACTGGAAAAGAGCGGTGCGTTTGTTGAGCACGCAATGCTCATCGAGCCGAAGCTTAAGCCTGGGCATTTTCTGTTGCTAACCAACGATTACATCTACAGATATGTACTCCCTGGAGACCCGAAGAATCCTCAGCCGTACGGCTTCAATACCTACTACGGTGCAAAGGTCATATATAAGAGTCCGCGTGGCGACGTGTTTGTAGCAACAGTCCCGCTCGCTAGCGAGAATGTTCGCGACAAGTTCGAGAACTTGCAGAATGGCGCCGAAGTAATGCGAGTCATTTCAGAGCTCCGATGCTCCATGTACGATCAGGCACTGGTCCCTGTCGTGCTGGCAAACAAGCTTGTGTCGCTAGCTGATTTTCCAAGCTCGGAAATCTTGGCCAAGTTCGTTAGGGGAAAATTGGCCGCTACCTAGCTATGTATGGATGCGAAATCTCAAAGACAGCATCCAGTGACTAACACCGTGTTTCTGCCGAGAGAGTTGGAGAGCGGCCGCACCTAATTCGAGCGAGAATCCGCAACCGCGTCGTTGAAATCGAATTCGTGGACCAGCGCTAGCCTGGCGCCAGACTTGCGCAATTCAATTGCCCTTTCCACCGTGCGCCCATAGCAGGCGAACGACCAGCATGGATTGCCTTCCGCTCCGACTACGAGATAGTCAACGTTCGCGGTAAGCGCGGTCGTGCTCCGACCACCGAGGCGAGAAACCAGGTCGTGGAAATCATCATGTGAAAATTGTTTCGAGGCACCCACGAAACAGAAGAGAGAGCCCTGAAACGAAATCTCCGGGCAAACTGCGCAAACACCTATCAGAGTCTGCGAGTGTGCGGCATCAACATCATTTGGAGGTCCATCGTCTAAGCCGGCAGCGAATTCTGCGAAGAATGATTCCAAGGTCGCTTTCTCATCCGAATCAATCTTCCCGTCTCGCAGCACGTGCGACACTAAAGCAACAATCTCGTCATATGGCCAGCAAGTGCGAAGCGACTGATGGCACTGCAGCCATTCCCCAAGCCTGCGTACTTCTTCCTCATTAACAAGCCCATCAGCGGCAATGCCACCCACAAGGGCACTTAGGCGCTGCAAGTCGGCGCCCGTACTGCTGGTGAAGTTGGTGGACCTAAGCCGTTCGCACAACCAATGAATATCGAGGCGCTCTTCTTCCGACAACCGACCGTCGGCGATCGACGCAGTGACTAGAGGAACAAGCTCATTGAACGGGTGCCTTTCAGCGACGTCGGCGTGCTCGGCTAGCCAGGACCTCAGAAAATCTACTTCAGTTGGGTTGATTGAAGAATCGATTGAAATGCCTTCGATCAACCCAAGCAGGCTATTGATCGCACCTTCCAGGCGCAATCGAGTTGTGTGTATCGAGGTCGAATCGACGCCGGAATGAGAAATTGAAGAATTCATACTGATCACACTCGTCGGGCGTAAGCGAAAACTCGTTCGCAGTCGCGGGTCCGGAAAATATCGAGAAAGACTCGCGATGCAGTTTAGCGTTCGCCAACTAGGCGCCGCGACGAACTAGGTATCGATTCCCACCATGGGCACTTGGTTCTAGTCCGCCTAAGCTATTGTTCTTTTGGTCTTTTCTATGCTCGAGGGTGTTGGCCAGGACTCATTCTCGTTCCGATTGGCAACGCTCCATTTAGTGACGTACCCGTCCGCGTATTCCCAAGAATCGACGTGCCGCTAATACAAAGTAGTCAGGGCACCGTCTACACGCGATTCCATTAGCCGCCGCAACATCGCTACGTCAATCTTCGCGTTCTTTCGAAGCGACCGAATCTTGGTTGCAATCTTCAGCATCACCGATGCAGTGAGCTGGGCGTCACTGGCGGCACGGTGCGCGCGGCCCGAGTACTTTAGTCCAAGAGACTTTGCTATTTCGGGGAGGCTGTAACTCGAAAGACCGGGAAACACTCGCTTCGCCAATCGAATGCTGCAGATCAACGGGTTTGCCAGCGTAGGCACGTTAATGCGCCTGCATTCGCTCTCAAGAAATCTTGAGTCAAAGCTCGCGTTGTGGGCAGCGACTGCATCGGAGCCAATGAACTCAAGCAGATCGGGGACTACACGCTGCGGAGCTGGAGCAGAATCAACCATCTTCTGGGTAATCCCGGTGAACTTTGTGATGAAGGGTGGAATACACACACCACAGTTGACCAGCGATTCGAAGGTTTCCACGATCTGGTCGCCACGAACTCTAACCGCCGCTACCTCAGTGATTCGGTCGCCCGAATCGGGGTACAAACCAGTCGTCTCGAAGTCGATAACGACCAACGTATCGTTCAACATTCAATGTTCTCGCAGCGATGGCGCCCAAATCCTTTCGGGAACAATCTTGATTGGAATTCCGCGCTCCTTGTAATCGAGAGCCTTGGCAATCTTCGTCCCGAGGCTTCCGTGTTTCCACTCGACGTCTCCCCGCTCACCAACCACCAGGTAGTTCAGTTTCTTGGTCACATTTCCGACGATGCCACCCTTGCTTAGGATAATTTCCTCGCACTGCGCTCGTTCAGCGTATGCGAATTGGCCTGTTAGGCAGAACAGCGAGCCGGGGTAGATAAGTTGTATGTCGGAATCAAATATGAGTTGCGACACTCGACCCGGATCTGCCAACTCATCAATTGATCCGCCCAAGAATTGCTGAAGCGTTTCGCATAGATATCGACGTTCGTCCTCGGTGATCACACCGTCCGCAAGGGCATTCGATACTCGCTCGAAGACAATACTCGCCGGCGGAATCTTGGCTATCGCGCTGTTTGCCGACATCCATTGGTTGAGGAACTCAATCTCCCTGTCGCTGAGATGCCCGTCGCAGAGCAAGCCCTGTGCAATGCCAAGCAGCGCTCCCAAGGAGCGAATGAGACCATTCTTCTTCGCGGCAATCAGGCGGCCGAAAGTAGCTTCCATCCCTAAGATTCTCAGGGCATTACGGGCAATCTGCCGTGATGCATTGCTTCAATCCTGCACGTTGGCAGCGGGATGGAAGAGATTGATCCATAGATCTCCATGGGGTCTCACTTAGGGGGCGCGCGCGGGGCGAACTCCGGGTGCGCCCTTCCGTCACGTTAGGCATGTCCGCGAACACGCCTGCGCCAAAAGGTGCTTATCTCTAAACTTGAATACCTTCTCGGCAAACGAAACAAAGGCCATCCGATGATTAGGTCCAGCGATGACAATATCGGCTAAGAACCTCGCGACGCGCTCATGGTATTCATCATCGATTGCAAAATTCCTCGCAACGAGCGCAGAGGCAACCATAGCGGAACTCACAAGAAGTTCCGAATACGGAGTCGTCGGTGAGCAGAGAGAAGCGTGGCGTGAGCAAATTGCTCTGCTGAAAGGGTTGCTCGGCGGCTGTGATGGTTGGCTTCTTCTAGAATTCAATATTCCTCGCATGGGTCGTCGAATCGACACGGTCTTGCTCATCGGGCCAGTGGTTTTCGTAGTTGAATTCAAAGTGGGAGCAACAGAATTCGATCGAGCGGCTATCGATCAGGTTTGGGACTACGCGCTCGACCTGAAGAACTTTCATGAGGCTAGCCACAACGTGGCAATCGTGCCCATCCTTGTCGCGACTGGGGCGACATCGTCACCAGAATCAAGGTTGACTCTGGCATCAGACCAAGTCGCACAACCAATATGCGTCCACTCAGAATTGCTTCGTTCGACGCTTGATCGTCTAGGCGGTGAAATCTCGGGGAACGCGATTGATGTTGCGCAATGGTTATCGGCACCCTATCGACCAACTCCCACGATTGTGGAGGCGGCGCGTGCGCTTTATGCGAAGCACTCCGTCGAGGCAATTGCCAGGCATGATGCGGGTGCAGTGAATCTTCGAGTCACGTCGCGGCGGATTGAGGACCTGGTGGATGAGGCACGGGCAAAGAAGCGCAAGATCATTTGTTTCGTTACTGGCGTTCCCGGCGCCGGGAAGACATTGGTTGGACTCAATATTGCGACCCGCCGATCTGAAGCCGGAGAAACTCATGCGGTATTCCTATCGGGCAATGGCCCGCTGGTTGCGGTCTTGCGGGAGGCACTGACACGTGACGAACTCGCGAGGCGCTCGTCCAGCGGCGAGAGACTCACCAAAGAGAGGGCGGCAAATCCAGTCAAGGCTTTCATCCAAAACGTTCACCATTTCAGGGATGAGGCGCTAAGAGACGATCGCCCGCCGAGCGACCACGTGGCAATCTTTGACGAAGCGCAGCGTGCCTGGAATGCACGCAAGACTGCATCGTTCATGAAGCAAAAGAAGGGTCGGCCGGATTTCAAGCATTCTGAGCCGGAATTCTTGATTCATTACCTCGATCGCCATCTAGATTGGGCTGCAATTGTCTGCTTGGTTGGTGGTGGGCAGGAAATCAATGACGGCGAGGCAGGCATAGGCGCCTGGCTCGATGCAGTGAGCCAAGAGTTTCCTCAGTGGCACTTACATATCTCATCGCACTTAATAGACAGCGAATATGCGGCGGGGCATGCGCTGGATGCGGTTCGTGAATTGGGCAACGCGCACCTGGAGGATCATCTCCATTTGGCAGTGTCGATGCGGTCGTTTCGCGCAGACAATGTTTCAACTTTCGTCAAGGCGACGCTGGACGGTGAAATCGAAACTGCGCGCCGATCGCTGAAAGCCCTGACCGGAAGATTTCCTATTGCCTTGACGCGAGATTTGGGCCGCGCGAAGCAGTGGATTCGTGACCATGCACGAGGTGGTGACCGTTACGGCCTTGTGGCTTCGTCAAAAGCAATGCGTCTTAAGCCGCATGCAATCGATATTCGAGTGGCGGTCGATCCTGTTCACTGGTTCCTCCATGACCGTCGCGATACGCGATCGAGCTGCTATTTGGAGGACTGCGCCACAGAGTTTCAAGTGCAGGGTTTAGAGCTCGACTGGACTTGTGTCAATTGGGACGGCGATCTTCGGCACAACGGAACAGGTTGGAGCTACTACGATTTCCGCGGCACGAAGTGGCAGAACATCAACAAAGTAGAGAATCAGAACTATCTACGGAACGCGTATCGCGTATTGCTCACGCGTTCTCGACAAGGAATGGTTCTGTTCATTCCACCGGGCGATCGAACCGATTTGACGCGCACTCCCGAGTATTACGACCCTACGTTTGACTACCTCGCTAATCTCGGTATCCCTGTCCTGGAATAGGCAGCTGATCTAGCCTCAACCATCAGCGGTTGCCCGGCCTTTTGCGGACTGCCATCCTTTTGCCCCACGAGCGCGGCAGGGCAAGGGGAGGACCGACATCATGAAGAGAACGCACGCAATCTTCGGTTACGCAGCACTGGCGATAGCCGCTTGTTCAATCGCCGCCTCCCAAGACCTCGGTTGGCGCGACAAAGACGGAAACGCCACTCCCGACACCGACTCGCGCAAGTCATCCAACGGCTTCGCCGGCTGGGTCCTCACCACATCGGATCGAGACTGGGAATCAAAATGGAACACCCCCGAGCACGAAATACCGACGTTCTCGGGAGCAGAGACGGTTCGCAAAGGCGAAACGATCTACACCCTGATCTTCATCTCCAACCCGAAGCCCGACGCCAAGGGAATCGTCAACGTGTCATGCGACATCAAAGTGACGCGACCGAACGGCACGATCTCGATCGACGAAAAGAACATCGACTGCCTCAAGGGCGCGCTGCAAGGTAATCCTTACAACATGCGATTGGCCGCGCCCGTAATCGGATTCGTGGGCGAGCCGGCCGACCCAGTAGGCACCTGGCGCGTTGACGTCATCCTGCGCGACGTTCCACGCGGCGCGACGATGGATCTGCACACCTCGTTCGATCTTCTGGATGGCGCCGAAGCAAAGGCCTCGTCGCCTTAGCCGTCCAGTGTTGCATCGCGATGTCCTGCGCGTGCGACCTTTCCGCAATAGCATCCCATCCAGAACGGGCAGAAACTCCGCGATCTTTCGTAGGAGACCCCCATGCAACTCTCAGACATTCTCAAGCAGACCGGCGGACTTCAATCCATCGCCCGTGAACTCGGCATCGGCGACGACGAAGCGGCGAAGGCCGCGTCAGCGTTGACACCCGCGGTGCTTGGCGGATTCAGGAAGCAGGCGGACGCACACCCGCAGGGCCTGCAGGGTCTCGGTGGCCTGATGAATCAACTCGGCGGCGGCGGCTTGTTGGACTCGGTGCTCGCGAAGGAGCCCACGAATACGGCTCCCGGCAACGACGTGCTCGGTCAGATCTTCGGCTCGAAAGATGTGAGTCGCGCGGTCGCCCAGAATGCGGCATCGCAAACCGGCCAGGACCCTTCGCTGCTCAAGAAGATGTTGCCGATGCTGGCGATGGTGGTCGCGGGCTACATGGCCAAGCAGCACTCGGGCGGCGCGCAAGCGTCCGGCGAATCAGGCGGATTGGGCGGTCTGCTGGGCGGCATCTTTGGCGGTGGCAGGCAGCAGGCGGCCAACTTCGCCGACGACGACGAGCTCGGTGGTTTGTTACCCCGCGGTCAAAGCAACCCGCTCGACGACATCCTCGGAAGACTCGGGCGGTAGCAGTTAGCTGCCTCAGCAGCCGCCGAACTTCGCATCGGCAGTAATCTTCAGCAGGTGCGGCGCCAGGCTCTGCCGCAGCTGGCGCTTGTGCTCGAGATCCACGAAGGCCAGCTTCCACTCGGGATCCGGCACCGCAACCATGTTGGTCTCGCGCCCGACCAGTGATGGCGAGAGCTCGACGCGGTTCCACGTATCACCCTCCGGCCGGTATTCGAAATACGGCGGGCTGGGCCGCCCGCCGGACTCGTAGCGCTCGCAGGTCCTCGGGTACGTCACAAGCACGAAGTCGTTCGTCTGTGGATCGATGTCGAGCAACACGGCCACTTCGGCCATGCCATTGAACGGCTGGATATTGGGCTCGGGCATCTGCGGGTCTGGCGACATCCACGCGTAGCCCATCCTGTAGACCGTGCCCCGGTTCAGGGTAAACGTCTTGCGCCACAGGATATTCCGCGCGACGCGCATGGTGCGACCGTTGGAGAGCTGCACCTCTTCCATCCAGCTGGTTTCCACGGCCCGCGAGCACGCGGTGAGCTCGACGCAGAGCAATACGAATACCAGGCAACGCAGGATCATCATCAACAAAGTCTAAACGGCCACAGGTCTGATGGCGTGACCGCCGTCTCCGTGTTCGCATGTCTCAAAAGGAGCCATGCAATGAAACTGGACGGCAAAGTGGCGCTGGTGACGGGCGCGGGGCAGGGCATCGGGCAGGCCATCGCAGTACGTCTCGCCCAGGAAGGCGCGGACGTCATCATCGACGACCGCATTGCCGATAACCGCACCGCTGAAACCCTCAGGCAAGTCGAGGCCGCGGGCCGCCGCGGCATGGTGATCGGCGCGGACCTCTCGGACACCGCCGCAACCAAACGCATGATCGCGGACGGCGTGCGCGAGATGGGCCGCATCGACATCCTGGTCAACAACGCAGGCGTCGAACGCAACGCTGCGTTCTGGGATGTCACCGAGAAGGACTACGACTTCGTGATGAACATCAACCTGCGCGGCACCTTCTTTGCCACGCAGGCCTTCGTGCAGCATCTGCTCGAGGCAAAGCGCCCGGGCAAGATCATCAACATCAGCTCGGTCCACGAGGAACTGCCGTTCCCCAACTTCGCGAGCTACAGCGCGAGCAAGGGCGCGTTGAAAATGCTCATGCGCAACCTTTCGGTGGAGCTGGCGCCGCATGGCATCACGGTGAACAACATCGCCCCGGGCGCGATCGAAACGCCGATCAACGCCAAGCTGCTGAACAGCCCGGAAATGATGAAGGCGCTGCTCGTGAACATCTCGTTGAATCGCCTCGGCAAACCAAACGACGTGGCGGGCGTGGCCGCCTTCCTGGCCTCTTCTGACTCCGACTACATGACGGGCAGCACGGTGCTGGTCGACGGTGGTTTGATGTGGAATTACAAGGAGCAGTAAGAAAGGTGTCGAAATCCCGGCAGCTCGTTCGGCTAGTCTTTACCGACATACAAAGGAGCAAGCCGATGAAAGTACTGGTCTTCGTCAAAGCCACGGCCAACAGTGAGCAGGGCATCTTTCCGCCGGATGCGGCGAGGCTGTTCACGGAAATGGGCCAATTCAACGAGAAGCTCGTCAAGGCCGGCATCATGAAAGAGGCCGACGGCCTCAAGCCGAGCAGCGCGGGCAAACGCATCAAGTTCTCGGACAGCGGCCCGGCGTCGGTGATCGATGGCCCGTTCGCCGAGACCAAGGAGCTGGTGGCGGGCTACTGGATCTGGGAAGTGAAGTCTTTGGATGAGGCGGTGGAATGGGCCAAACAGTGTCCGAACCCGATGCCGGGCGAGGAGGGCACGCTGGAAATCCGCCCCTGCTACTCGATGGAGGAATTCACCGACATTGCGCCGCCGGCGGAGTTCGAGCGCGAGGCGCGGCTGCGCAAGCAAGTGGCGCGCCAGAAGAAGGCCAAGTCGAAGCCGGCCAAGCGCGTCACGAAGCGTGTGGTGAAGCGCAAGCCCGCGCGCGCGAAGTCAAAGAAGTAGCTCAGCCCGATCCCCGCCGCCACGCAGCCGGCGACTCGCCGAACTGCCGCTTGAACGCCTTGCTGAACGCGGCCTCGGACTCGTAGCCGACGGCGAAGCCGATCTTCGCGATGCCGTCGCGGGATTCCCGCAGCTGCTGGGCGGCGAGGTGCATGCGCCAGTCCGTCAGGTACTGCATGGGCGGCTGGCCGACCAGCGACGTGAAACGCTCTGCGAAGCCGGATCGCGACATGCCGACATCGGCCGCCAGCGCCTCCGCGCTCCAATCGTGCGCCGGCTTCGCGTGCATCAACCCCAACGCGCGCCCGATCTGCGGATCTCGCAACCCCGCCAGCCAACCCTTCCTGTCTTCCGGCAATCCCGCGATGCAATGACTCACCGCTTCCACGAACAACAACTCTGACAACTTGGCGATGACGGTCGTCGATCCGACCCTCCCCGCTGCGATCTGGCTCACCGCAAACCGGAACGAGCTCTCCACCCACGCGCCGAGCGGCGTCGACCGCACGTCCAGCTTCAACACGGCAGGCAGCGAAGCGAGCAGGGGACCGAAGGCGATGTTGCTGCCGAGGTATCCGCACAGCAACTGCGTCACTTCACCGCCGCCGCCCAGCTCGATGCGTGAGAACTCTCCCGCCGCCTTTGACTTCACCTCTTCTGGCTGGGAGAACGGCGCCACGGTGACGTCACTGCCGAACGCATGCACGTCATTGTGAGGCAGCAGCAAAAGCTCGCCCGCCCGCACGACCAGCGGCTCATCCTCATTCACCTGCACCAGCATCTGCCCGGACACCACGAAGTGCGTCGCGATCACGAGGCTCGGCGCGACGTTGAACGCCTTGCAGTCATCCGGCGAGAGCCGGCCCTTCATGCACCACGGCGCGGAAAGATGCGCTTCCAGGAACACGCCGCCGCTGAGGCGAATTACGCGCAACACATCTGACAACGCATCCACCGGCATTTCTCGGCCTCTGGAGCTTCGGACAAGAGGTTTGGCGGCCCGGACATTCATATCCGGCGCCCGCGGCGCGAGAGTAGCACGCACCAACAAACACGCCTCAGTACCGGAGACTCTCGATGAACGCCGTCCTAGCATCCCCCGAACAAGCCCGCACCGCCCGCTACGCGCAGGTGGTAAGGATCTCGAAGAAGTCCGAGTGGCAGATCGACCGCGATCTGCTGCAGGACCGCCAGTTCGACTTCACCCGCAACTTCCTGCCCGCGGGCCTCTCGCGCGTCGACACGATTCCGATCCTGTCGACACACGACGCGCGGCTGCTCTCGCAGATCCAGGGCCGCACCTATGCCTACATCTTCGGCCTCGTCGAACGCTTCATCAGCGCAAAGATGCTGGACCAGGGCCGCGCGCATGCGCTCGATGACCAGAACGCCATGGAAGCGCTGGTCCGTTTCACCAACGACGAGCTCAAGCACCAGGAACTCTTCCGTCGCGTCGAGCTGATGATCGCCGACCAGATGCCGCTGGGTTACCGCCAGGTGGCGAACGCCAGCGACGTGGCGCGCGCGGTGCTGGCGGCGAGCACCTGGGCGGTGCTCGCGCTCACCTGTCACATCGAGTTGTTCGTGCAGTCGCACTACGTCGAGAGCATCGTCAAGGACGCGGACCTGTGCCCGCTCTTCAAGGACGTCTTCAAGTACCACTGGAAGGACGAGAGCCAGCACGTGGTGCTCGACGAGCTCGAGTGGAAGGACGAACACGCGCGACTCTCGCCGGCGCAGCGCGACCAGGCGGTGGACGATCTGATCGCCCTCGTCGGCGCGGTCGACGGCATCCTGCAGGCGCAGTCGGCTGCGGACTCGGTGTACTTCGCGCGCATCGCCTCGCGGGAGTTCAACGACAAGGAACTCGCGGAGATCGAGCGCGTGGTGCTCGGCGCCTATCGCTGGCAGTACATCATCACCGGCGTGCAGCATCCGCATTTCGGCAAGCTGTTGACGAGCCTCACGACGCCGGCGCAGATGCAGCGCATCCAGACGGCGCTCGCGCCCATCCTGACTGCGTAGGGAGATGGCCATGAGCATCCCCCAGTGGACACTGCTTGGATTCACGGCATGGACGCTGGGGCTGCTCATGGCCACGGTCGGCGTGTACCGCTGGGGGAACATCCTGTTCGCGAAGGCGGCGATCGCCTCGTTTCGCCACGACGCGCCGGAGGGTGCGGGCTGGTACCAGCGCGGCACGCGCGCACATGCCAACTGCATCGAGAACCTGCCGGTGTTCGGCGCGATCGTCTACATCATCACTGTCATCGGCCTGGAGGGCCCGATGATCGACGCACTCTGCATCGCCACGCTCGCGGCACGCATCGTCCAATCATGCGTGCACATCTCGCACGAACAGACGAACGCGTTCGTGGCGGTGCGGTTCTCGTTCTACTCGGTGCAGCTGGTGAGCTTCCTGGTGCTCATCGTGATGGCGGTGAGGCAGGGGATGGGCGCATGAACATCAGGCTGGTCACACTCATCGCGCTGGCCGCGCCGCTGATGGGTATCCCGAATTCCGCCGGACCGATCCGTCTCGTGTCCTGCGTCGTCAATCGGGCCGGCCTCCTCGAAGCCGAAGTCGAGAACACCTCTGATGCCGCACAGGTCTGCAATCTTCGGTGCGACTACACCCTCGAAGACACGACGAGCTCCCACTGGTTCGAAGTCTCCATCCCTGCGCGCTTCAGCGGGATAGTCGGCCAGTTCGACACCTCTCGCGGCCGGCCTGGAAGCTATTCAGGCCGACTTGGCAACTGCCGGTCGACGCATGTCACCGAAGACAGTCGCAGCGGAAGCGGTCGCCATCGGCCGCCAGATTCGCGTGGTACGCGGTCAAAATTCGCGTAGCGGCCGCGCCCGCCGTCGCTTCATCATCGACGTGTGAGCAAGGACGCGGAGCAATCATCCACCGACATTGCCAGCCGAATAATCATCGTACGCGGCAAGCGCGTGATGCTGGATTCAGAACTTGCGAAGCTCTATGGAACCGAGACGAGAGTGCTTAATCAGGCCGTACGACGGAACCGCGAAAGATTCCCGGACGACTTCGTGCTTGAGCTTACTAATCAGGAGGTTACACGTTCAAGATCACAATCTGTGATCTTGAACGTGGGGCGCGGATCAAACGTAAAGCATCTGCCGATGGCTTTCACGGAGCACGGCGCCATCATGGCCGCGACGGTACTCAATAGCCCCCGTGCGGTACAGATGACGGTTTTTGTAGTGCGCGCATTCGTAAAGATGCGCGAGGCGCTGCTGGTCAACGCTGTATTGGCGCGTGAGGTCGCCGCGCTGAAAACGCGAGTGGATACGCTGGATGAGCGGACGCGTTCGCAGTTTGAACAGGTGTACGAGGCCATACTCGGGCTAATGGCCGAAACAAAGCAGGAGCACTAGGGCTGATACGCCAGGAAATTATCGAAATCCGCCGTCGCCTTGTACGTGATCAGCCCCACTTGGCCCTTTTTCCAATCCACGCCCAGGCGTGTCGGGCCGGGATCCGCATTCGACGATATCAGGAGCTGGTCATTGACGAATACCCGCGTCAAACCGTCCACCACCTCCACGCGCACGTCGTACCACGTGCCAGGCGTCACGGTGAGCGCCGCCACTCCCAAGTTGGTGATTACGTTGTCGGTGCGCCGCCACAGCGAGATCACGCCGCGGCCGCGCATGCTCACGTACAGATGGTTGCGATCATCCAGGTAACGCGCCATCAAGCCGACCCAGTTGTCCGGCTGGGCGAAGGTCAGCGGCCGAATTCGTGCGCGCACGACCTGGTCATCGGAGATGGCGCCGGTGAACAAACGTGCGTAGCCGGCAGTGGACGTCTGGTGCAATACGCCACCGCTCACCGGCAACTGTCCCGACCAGTTGTCCCAATTCGGGCTCGAGAAATTGTCGGCGTAAATGGTCGTGAACGGCGTCGGCGAGACAATCACGTTGTCGTAATCGGCGCTGGCGCGATACATGATCACGCCCGCAGTGCCCTCGGTCAGCGCGCTGTCACGCGCCGTCAGCATCCAGTTGTCATTGAGATAGACGCGGTGCGACGAACCGATCGACTCCAGCCGCAGGCGGTACTTCTTCCCGACGGTCACGGCCGTGGCCCGGCTCGCAAGCGTCGTGACGGTGCCGCCGACATTGCTCTTCAGCTCGATGACTCCGGAAGTGCGCAGCGTCACGTAGTAGTAGTGGGAGTCATCGCTGCGGCGCGTCGCGAGTCCCACCCAGCGGTCGGAGCCATTCACCGAACGCAGCGTGACCTCGGCCTGGATGCCCTGGTTGCGCGCAGTGCTGGTCGGAAGATACGACGCTGCATCACCCGCCGTGCTCGCCTGCCGATACACGGAAGTCGTTCCCGACTTCACGATGGAAAACGAACTCCCCGCGGTGGGTTGCCACAGCGCCGCATCGGAAGCCATCTCGAAATCATGCGACTGCACGGGCGGAGCCGCGAGCGTCGCGGGCACGTCGAAAATGCGAACCGTGTTGTGGCCGACGGAACGATTGTCTTCCACGCCCCAGCCATTGACGATGATGCGATTGCCGCTGGTGTCCAGCAGGCGACCGACCATGGTGCCGGACTTGCCCTGCAGTGTTGCCACATGTTCGGAGCTGTGCGGTTGGTCGTCGTTGACGCTGAACAGGTTGATCACGTACGCCTTGCGATCGAAGCTGTAGTTCTGCTGCGCGAAGAGATTGCGGAAACGCTCGATGCCTTCCGTGCTCCGCTCGCCGGGCTGGAGATAACCATCTACCGGCTGCAGGCCGTAGTGCGCCCAGGCATACATGCCTTCGGACAGCCGATAAGCGACCTGGGTGCCGGACCGGCGTGATGCGTTGATGGCCCACAGATCGCCGTTCAGCGCGACATTGGGACCATACGGCGAGTCTGCGCTGCCAAGCTCGGCGTGCGCTTCGTATTCCCAGCCCGTGCCGGCGGCATTGAGCCGATAGACATAGAGCCGGTGTGGATCGGAGATGAAGGGGTCCTGCGGGTTGTGCATGATGGCGCGCGTGCCATCGAGGTCCTGGCCGGAGGCGGGGCAAAAATCCTGGATGCAGTCACTGGCGTTCCCCGTGAGCGTGCCTTCCACGCTCCAGGTGCCATTGAGTTTTCGCAACACCACGCTTTCGTAATGGAAGGTGTCGCGAGCCACCAGGATGCGTCCACCGCTGATCTCGACATCGGGTCCTTGCAGCTCGACGGCCAGATTGCCGGCCAGCGGGGCCTCCGTCCACGTCGTGCCGACGCGCTCGAATATTCGCACCGCAGGCATGGCGGTCACGGCAATGCCATCCTTCATGGCAAGGCCCAAGTTCGACAAGACGTCCCACGCGCTAACAAGGGGACCGAGCTGGCCGCTATAGACCCAGTTACTGCCGGAGCGCCGATACAGGAACGCCGCGACTTCGTGGCGAACGCCGCCTTCGGCGTTCGGGTCAGGGATGAAGCGCTCGGCGGACACGAGGGCATAGTCGCCATCGATGGCGACGCCGGCGCGTCCGAAGTAAGTCCACGAGGCATCCGGGCGGGCGAGGGTGGCGACTTCCTCCAGGACGGCGGGGCGCGCGGATGCGATTCCCGCGATACCCGCGATAGCCAGTCCAAGCAATGCGATACGGAAGAGTTTCATGGTGCGTCCCTGCTGGTGTCGCCATACCGTGGCGTTGGAATTTCTTGCGGATCAGGGTACCGGGGCGGTGGGTGCCAGATATCGGCCGCGGCAGAGAGCCGCCGCTGGTTCGCGCCGACAGGGGTCAAAACTTTCCCCAGCCCCTAGCTGCCTGTCTGACTAAAGGCGCAGAATCCCGCCCAGTCATCCCACCGGAATCATAAAAATGTTCAACACGGGATACGGCGGCCTCTTCGGCCTCCTGGTACTGATCGGCGATGTCTGGGCCATCATCAACATCCTCCAGAGCTCGGCTGACAGCGGGAAAAAACTGCTCTGGATAGTTGTAGTGATTTTGCTACCCCTGCTGGGCTTGATCCTGTGGTGGTTCATGGGTCCCCGGACCGGCAAGACCTGAAAATTCGGCTCAATTTCCGTACGGGCCTGCCGATAACGACCCGGGTACTGCTGTCCCGGGCAGTACAAATCGAAGGCGCCCGCGCGAAATGGTCGAATTCAACCAGCAGAGATCCCGCCAATCAGCTGTCTTGCTGATCGGTTTCCTGCTGACCGTCGTTGCCGTCTTCGCGCACCGATTCCTCCCGGAACGCCGGTTCAGGCTCGACCCCTCGCAAGAGGGCGCTCACTTCTACCTGACGAAAGGTGAAGAGGCGCTGACCCAGGTGGACTGGGTGGACCAGTCGCGCCTCCACTTCAAGTGCCACTTCGCCCAGGAAGCGTCGGGTGCGAGTTGCGGCTACACCTACGAGCTGCTCCAGGGGAAGGACATCAGTTATGGCTCCGACCTTTCCCACTATCGCAACCTGAAGCTCACGATCCGGTACACGGGTTCCGCCCGCTACATGCGCGTGGCGATCCGCAACTTCGATCCGAAATTCTCACGCGTGGAAGATTTCAATACCACGAAGTTCAACTCGCTGAACCTGCAGCCGAAGGATCTAGGCAAGACGGTCGCCATCGACCTGCACGAGTTCACGGTGCCCGAGTGGTGGACTGCGCAATACAACCTGCCGCGAGAACTGTCACAGCCAGACCTGGGCAACGCCATCGCGCTTTCCATCTACCTGCAAAACGAGCGCGCGGGGACCGATCACGACGTGCAGGTCGAGAAGGTCGAATTCTCGGGAGACTGGATCAGCGCCGAGTACTGGTATCTCGGCATCCTGTGCGCCTGGATGATCGCGGCCGCGGCCTATGGCTCGTCGCAATGGCTGCAACTGCGTCGCCAGCACAGCGAGCTGCTCAGCGAAAAGGACAAGTTCGAGAGGCTGTCGACCATCGATGGACTCACGAAGGTGCTGAATCGCCACGGCATCGAACGGTTCATCGCATCGCTGCAGGTCGCCAACCTGCCGACCAGCGTCATCGTCATCGATCTCGATCACTTCAAGAAGATCAACGATCATCGCGGGCACTACGCGGGTGACCGTGTGCTGCAGAACGTCGGTGAAATCCTGCGTGCGCACACTCGCAACACCGACGGCCTCGGTCGCTGGGGCGGCGAAGAGTTCATTCTCGTCTGCCCGGGTGCGACCCTCTCCAAGGCGGCGGACCTGGCGGAAAAGCTGCGTCAGCGAATCCTGCAGACGAATTTCATTCCCGAAGATCCGCTGTCCGTGACCGCGAGCTTTGGAGTGGCGACTTCCCCTGCGGGTGGCAGCTTCGAAGAGGCATTCCAGCAGGCCGACCAGGCGCTGTACCTCGCCAAGAGTCGCGGCCGCAATTGCGTGGTGGCCGCGGCCGAAGAGCAGATGCACAAAGTCACCGGCGCGCGCAAAGGCACGTGGGCCCTGATCAGCGGGCGCTTCAAGCTGCACAAGTAGCTGCTGCGCTCGTTTTCGACGACCGTTTCCGGAACCCGATCACGGTTGCCCGACATATTTCGGGCGAGGATTCATAAATCTTCGTTTGCGATAGCCGATAACGTATCGCAGGCAGGGCTGCGGAATGACCGAATCCATCCATCCAAAATCCACCCAATCAGCTGCCCTGCTGATCGGCATGCTGCTCACGCTTCTGGCGGTGGTCGGACATCGCTTCCTGCCGGAACGCCGGCTGACGATCGACAACTCGAGGGAAGGCGCCAACTTCTTCCTGGGGCAAACCGGCGATGGACCGGCGGCGGAAATGAAGTGGATCGACCAGGCGCATCTCCACTATTCCTGCCGGGTTCCCCAGGCGGCTGTCTGGCAAAGCTGCAACTTCGGCTCGATGTTGGCTACGCGGATCGCGAGCCAAGGCATCGATCTCTCGCGCTACAAGACGTTGAACCTGGCGATCCGGTACACCGGGAAGGCCCAGTATGTGCGTGTCAGCCTCCGCAATTTCGACCCGCGGTTCTCGAAGATCGAAGACGGTAATTCGCCGAAGTTCAACTTCGTCAACATCCCGACCAGGGATCTGGCCCAGCCCATTGCGATAGACATGAGCGAGTTCACCGTGGCCGAGTGGTGGACGACTTCCTATAACCACCCGCGCGCGTATTCGCATCCCGATGTCAGCAATGCCACGGTCCTCAACATCGATCTGCAGGGTGGCAATATCGATCTCGCCGGGAGTCAACACGAGTTCCAGGTCGACAAGATCGAGTTCGTGGGCGACTGGATCAGCGCGGAGTACTGGTACCTGGGCATCCTGTGCCTGTGGATGATCCTGGGCACGACGTACGGTATTTCGCAGTGGCTGCTGATGCGCCGCGCGCATCGCGAGCAGATCAACGATCTCGAGACTGAAAAAGAGATGTACCAGGCGCTCGCGACGCAAGATGCGCTGACGGGGGTGTTGAATCGCTACGGCATCGGGCAGTTCGTCACGGCGCTGGGCATCACGCGCGTTTCCGCGAGCGTCATCGTCGTCGATCTCGATCACTTCAAGCGTATCAACGACGACCGCGGCCACCACGTGGGCGACCGGGTGCTGCGCACGATGGGCGAAATCCTGAAATCCTGCATACGCAATACTGATGCCGTGGGCCGCTGGGGTGGCGAAGAGTTCGTGCTCGTCTGCCCGGGCGCGAGCCTGGCAAGCGCCGCGGACCTGGCGGAAAAGCTGCGCCACAGGATCATGGAGACGAACTTCGTCCCGGAAGATCCGCTGCTGATTACCGCCAGCTTTGGCGTGGCGGCCTCATCGGACGTCCAGGGTTTCGAAGATGCGTTCCGGCAGGCGGACCAGGCGCTGTACCTGGCCAAGAATCGCGGCCGCAATTGCGTCGTCACCGCGAACGACGACCAGATGCACAAGATCACCGGGACGCGCAAAGGCGCCCTGGCTTTGATCAGCGGGCGCTTCAAGCTGCACAAGTAGCCGCGATGGATACACAAATCCGCCGCGAGCGATAACGACTTCGGCGCGGCAACCTTCTTCCCCGGTGGCATGATCCGTAGCGATTCAACCGAGGGGAATCTCATGTCACTGAACAAGGCCGCGCCTCTGGCCGCCGGACTCGCTGCGATGCTGGTTGCCGCGACGGCGCTTTCGCAGGAGCCACCGAAGACTCCGATCGAAGCACCCGCAGAACCGAACGCCATTCCGCTCGGCACGGGCGGCGTCGAAGGGCAGACGGCAAAAGAGACCTGGTACAAGCAGTGGGGTGATCCCTTCGTGCGCAATGTCTCGCGCGCGACGCTCACGCCCTTCCTTCCGGAACGCTCCAAGGCCAACGGCGCGGCGGTGATCATCGCGCCGGGTGGCGGCTTCCGCATCCTCTCGATGGGCAATGAAGGTTGGGAAGTGGCGCAGGCGCTGAATGAGCGCGGCGTTGCCGCCTTCGTGCTCAAGTACCGCCTGCAACGTACCGCGGCGGATTGGGCCGAGTTCGACAAGGGCAATCCGCTCACCGCGCCGACACCGGGCGCGCCGCCGGGTCCGCCGAATTTTGCGGCGATGATCGTGATGCCGCTGGAAGATGCCACCGCGGCCTTCAAGATGGTTCGCGCGCGCGCCAAGGAATGGAACATCGATCCGAAACGTGTCGGCATGATGGGGTTCTCCGCGGGCGCCGGGACCACCATGGCGGCGACCCTGCAATCAACGGAGAACAAGCCGGCCTTCATTGCGCCTATCTACGGCGGCCTGCGCTCTGTCGATGTCCCGGCCGATGCGCCCCCCATGTTCGTCGCGCTGGCCGCGGACGATCCGCTGTTCGGCAAGAGTGACTTCGGGTTGATCTCAGCCTGGCAAAAGGCGGGGCGCCCAGTGGAATTCCATCTCTACCAGAACGGTGGGCATGGTTTTGGTCTCGGCAATCCGAATCGCACCAGCACGGGCTGGTTCCCGCAGTTCATGTTGTGGCTGGAAGTGAATGGATTCTTGAAGGGCGAGTGATTCGCCGCGTCAAGCTGCACTAGCAGGCGGGGCGCCGTTACGGCGCCGCCGCCGGCATTGGATAGGGCATCAATCCACTCACGTGTACTTTCCAGTGGATACCGTCCTCGCTCGACCAGACGTCGTTGCGCTGCGAGAAGCGATCCTGCCCACCCAATACCCACATCTTCCCTTGTGCGCTCACGAACGCGGCATGTGAGCGTGCGGAGTAGATGTGTCCCTGGTGGTCCACGCGCGTGAAGTGCACGCCGTCGCTCGATTCGAAGATCTCGGTCTGGTAGGTGTAGGCGCCAAACGCGGGTTCGTAGTATCGGCCGCCCATCATCCACACGCGGCCGTCGTGCACGAGCATCGATACGCCGAGGCGGTTGAGATAGGGCACGGACGCGCTCTCCCGTTGCCAGGTGAGACCGTCGTCCGATGACCACACGTCTTCGAACCGCGTCGTGCCGTTCGTGCCTCCGTAGAGCCACATTCGTCCGTTGAACACGACCACCTGGTGCCCGAAGCGCGGCGCGAAAGCTGCGGCATTGGTCACGCGATCCCACTGGATGCCATTGGTAGATGAGCGCACGTCATTCAACGCGAACAGGCCGTCGGATCCGCCGATCACGAATAGCTTGTCCTTGAAGCTCACCGCGGCGTGCCCATAACGAGCGCCGAACTGTCCGTGGCTGACCGGGTCCCAGGTGTGACCGTCGCTCGAGGCGAACGCATCGTCGTACGTCAGAACGTCGAAGGGGGGATCGTCGAACTCGATGGCGCCACCCAGCAGCCAAAGGTTTCCGCGGTGAACCACGTAGGCACCGCCGATGCGCCCCCACGGTTGCACTGCATTCGCCGGCTCCCAATGGTTGCCGTCGTCGGAGACATACGTGAACTCTTCCGTGCGCACACCGTCGTAGCTGCCGATCATGTACAGCCGATCATTCATCGCGACCACGTTGGGCGTACCGCTGAAGAACCGGCCGTAGGGTGTGTGCCTGCGGTAAAGGTTGCCATCCCAGGAGTGCACGTCGTCCGTGTAGAAGTAATCGATGCCGCCCTGTGGCAATACGACGCCGGGCTTCACCTCACCGCCGACGAAATACCAGCGGTCGCCGAGCTGAGCGGATCCGACGTCGTATCGCTGGTTGAAGCCGTCGCCATAGATCGCGCTCCAGGCGGTGCCGTCGGTCGTGCACCACATGTCGCGAACGATGGTGGGTGTGGTCACGACGCCGCCAGTAACGCAGAGCTTGCCGCCGATCGATGCAGCTACGTGCCGCGCGCGCGGCGCGAATCCCGCGGCGTCCGTCGCGCGCGTCCAGGCGATGCCGTCTTCGGACGACCACACGTCGTCGCGCAGGCTGCCGTCATCGCCGGCGACGAGCCACAGGTGCCCGTCCATGACGGATACGGTGTGGCCGGTGCGTGCGCTGAATGCGGCAGCGTGGTTGGCCTCGGTCCAGTCGATCCCATTCGTGGACCACCACACATCGTTGGTGCGTGTCGCGCCATCAGTCGTACCACCGATCACCCACATGCGATCGTCGAACACCACGGCGCCGTGGTCAAAGCGGCCGCCGAACGGCGCGCGCGCCGTCTCTTCGCGCCAGGTGACGCCATCCGCGGATGACCATACGTCGGCGAGCGGTGTGGCGGGCTGGTCGGGTTTCGCGCCGTTGCCGCCGATGAGCCACAGGCGGTCGTTGAAGACCAGCAGCCGTGCGTGCGTGCGCGCAGCGAAGCTGCCGGTGAAAGTCACGAGTGTCCAGAACACGCCATCCTGCGAGTTCCAGATATCCGCATTCAGCGTGTTGTAAGAATCATGACCGCCGACCAGCCAGAGCTTGCCGCGAAAGCCCGCGAGCGCGGGTCCGGAGCGTGCGTAGAACTTTTCATGCGACAGCGACAGCGGTGCGGCTGGGATGCCTGGGCGTTGCAGCCACCACATGGCGTTTCGTGCGGTGGTCGCGGACGTGTCGAACACCTGGCGCTGTGTTTCTGTCAGGGCATCCACCTGGTTGTCGACGCACATGTGGATCTGCGCGACGTCGCAGTCGGCCTGGCTCGAACGCAGGAAGTCGTGCCCGCGTGCCCAGGCGGGGAACGTGACCTGCGTGCCGGTGTCGCCGATCAATGCCTCGAATGGGATGCCCTCCGGACGCGGCACCACCAGGAAGTAAGTGACTTCGGCGCTTGCGTATATGGCATCGGCTGCAATGCGCACCTTGATGTCGGACTGCCCCGCGCCAACCAGCGTGACGGCTCCCGTCGCCGGATCCACCGTGGCCACCTGGGGATCGGAACTGGAATAGGTGATAGCGCCCGTACCGGAGTAGCCGGTGGCGCGCTTGGTGTAGTCGCCCTGGTCGAGCCGGCGTTCGAAGAAGCCTCCGCCGCCTTCCAGGGTGATCGTCTGGGGCTGCAGGATCACGGGAGGCGGAGCGGGTGGTACGGGCTTCGGCTTGGCGCCGCCACCGCCGCCGCAGGCCGTCAGCAACAAGGTCGCCGCGATTCCACAGAATCTGGCCAGACCGATTCTCGACGCATCTTCGCGCATTGGAGTCCCCCGCCACGCACGTCGGTAGTTAGTGTTGTGGGATGCCGGAATCCCTCGACGTGTCACAGACGGTTTTTAGCGAAGATTGCGAGGCGCGACAATGACAAGGGCGTTGACTCGCCCTGTCCTCACAGGACAGTGATACTGGCGGTATCGGACTTCGATCCCGCGCACATGATGAGGCCGCTCAATGCTCGTGCGATGTCGCAGTCTTCGGATATCACGCGTCAACTCACCGCGCGGATCGCTACCGTGCGAGGCAAACGCGTGCTCTTCGATTCGGACTTGGCCGCGCTGTACGGCGTCACGAGCAAGCGTTTCAACGAGGCGTCCAAGAGAAGCCATGAACGCTTCCCCGACGATTTCGTGTTCGCACTTACAAATCAAGAAGTTGCGAGCTTGAAGTCGCAAATTGCGATATCAAGTCTGCGCGACGGAGGACATGGCGGCAGGCGAAAACTTCTTCAGGTGTTCACTGAACCCGACGCGATCATGGCCGCCATGGTTCTCAACGGCTCAAGAGCTGCACAGATGGTGTTTGTGTAGTCCGCGCCTTTGTTGAAATGCGCCAGATCGCGCGCGTCTATACTTGAACGTCCGCTGTGGCTACGTTCATTGAGGGGCTCATGATCAAACACTATCGCCTTCTCCTGCTGTCTCTCGTCGGTCTGCTCGCCACGAGTGCCGCCCAAGCTGAACAGTTCAGCGTGGCGTTATTCACGAAGACGGCCGGCTGGCACCATGAGTCCATCAACGAGGCAGTTGTCGCCGTCCGCCAACTCGGCGCATTGCACGACTTCAAGGTTTTCTGGAGCGAAGACCCCACACGCATTTTCAAGGACGAAGAGCTCAAGAAATACAAGGCGGTGATCTTCCTGAGCACCACCGGCGATGCGCTCAACGACGAGCAGCAGGCTGCCTTCGAGCGTTACATCAAGGCGGGCGGCGGTTTCGTCGGCATCCACGCCGCCGCGGACACCGAATACGGCTGGCCCTGGTATACGAAGATGGTCGGGCACATGTTCCACATCCATCCCGCCGTGCAGACCGCGACCATCAAGGTTGAAGATCCCAACTTCCCGGGCATGGATCGCTTCGCAAAGCGCTTCCTCGCCACCGAGGAGTGGTATGAGTACGACGCGGCCCGCTCAAAGCTCCACTATCTGCTCAGCGTGGACGAGAGCACGTACAAGCCCGAGGCTAACTGGGGTGCGAAGTCGGGCAAGGGCATGGGCAAGTTCCACCCAATCGCGTGGTACCAGGAATACGACGGTGGCCGCGCGTTCTACACGGGGCTGGGGCACCTGCCGGGGACCTGGAGCGACACCAACTTCCTGCACCACGTCTACGGCGGCATTTATTGGGCGGCGACGGGCAACGGATTCACGGCGCAGTAAAGTGATCGTTGACAGACGCACGTTGCCCCCGTAATTTCGGCTTCGTGCTCAACCGCTATTTTTCGTATTACTTTTGCTCGCCACATCACGTGGAGGCCGGCGATTGAGCATACGAAACTGACCTGAAAACAGACCAGACGTCTCAACCGAAACAGCCTCCCTAGCGGAGGCGTTTTTTTGTTCGCGTCCGCCGGGGAGGCCTCCCAAGGACACGAACATGCCCAAACAAGACCAACTCGACATCCGGCTACTCGAACCGGCGGACGTGCCGGCCCTTCTCACGATCATTGCGGACTCGCGCGCCGAGTACGGCATCGGAGACCGCGGCGTCGAATTGCTGGAGCCCGCGGACAGGGCGCTATTCGAAACCTACAAGCGCCAGCGCTCGCTGTATTTCGTGGCCTTGTCAGGCGGTGAAGTCGTGGGCGGCGCCGGCGTCGCGCCGCTGAAAGGCTCGGATCCGCTCACCTGCGAACTGCAGCGCATGTACCTGCGCCGCGATGCGCGCGGTCGCGGCATCGGTGAGGCCCTGCTCAAACGCTGCCTGGCGGCGGCGCGGCAATTACTCTACGTGCGCTGCTACCTGGAGACGGTCAAGCATATGCAGCCGGCGCTGCAGTTCTACGGTCGCCACGGCTTCCACGATCTCAAGAGTCCGCTGGGCGACACGGGTCACCAGCACAACGATCGCTGGATGATGCGGCCGCTGCGTGCATCGGCCCGCCAGTGGGTGGGTACGAGCATCGGATTCTGAACGTCACGTGTCCTGCATTCCGAGCAACGAGGTGTATTGCAGCAGTGCCGCCGCGATCACGGAGATTTCCTCCTGCTGCGCAGGATCTGCAGTCGGCGATACCCACACTTTGCCGACGGTCCAGGTTTCCACGGCCGCGAGCACCTTTCCATCGGCGAGGATTTCGTATCCCAGCCGTGCGATCGGAAAGCGGCCGCTCTGCGATTGCAGGTTGTTGACGGAGCGGATGGTCCACGGATGGCCGTTGAGCTCGACGTGCCCGGCGTCGCGTTGCGAGAGGTAATCCGTGACACGCAGCGACAGCGTGCCCTTCTGCGTGCCAAAGAAGTCGCAGTTCACGCGCGGAAAGCCGGGCAGGGTGATGTCGGTGGTGTCGGTGACGCGCCCGCGCGTTTCGGTGACGCCGGCGAAGCGGCCCTGGGCGAGGCAGTTCGCCGTGGTCACCACGGCCTGCGAGGCCGAGAGCAGCTCGAATTGAACCGACGCCCGGTCGAATGCCACGTGCAGCTCGGTGTTCGACGGCAGCCGAGGCGTCGTGATGCTGCTGGTGGCGTTCCAGATGAGCGGCGACTGCGGCAGACGCACGCGCGAATTCGCGAACTGGAACTCGCGCGTCCAGCCTTCGGGGCTGCGCCCGGTCACGGGGGTGGGCGCAGTGGAAGTTAGCTCTGGCGCGACCTTCATCTGCAGGCTGCCGGCGGCGCAGGCGGAGGCCGCCATGCAGGCGGAAATGACGGCGATCGACCGGAGGATGACGCTGGTTTTTCCAGTCATGGCTTGGTGCAACTCTTGTTCTTGGTAGCCGCGGCGAGTATTGCCCGGCCTGGCTGTACGGAAGGTTAACAAGGGCCTGCCGGACGGGGTAACGCCCAAATTGCTGTACCGCCTTGGCATTGCATCAAATGTAGGCGTTGACCCCGTGATTCCGGGTGCCGCTTGTTGGTAGATTCGGGCTTCCAGGTCGTGCCGTAAAAGAATGAAAAGATCCAGGTCTCTGGTCGGTTTCGCGGTCGTTGTCTCCAGCGTCGTGCTCATCGGGGCCGGTGTGGTGGCGAATCGGACCATCGGGCAGCTCTCGGAAACGGGCGCGGCAGTGCTGCGCGCCAAGGAAATCGAACTCGACTACGAGCGCCTGCTGTCGACGCTCCGTGACGCGGAGACCGGCCAGCGCGGTTACCTGCTGACATTCGATGAGGCCTATCTCGAGCCCTACGGGGAGGCGCGGCGCGAGCTCGAGCAGCGCATGAAAGCCGTGGCCGACGATGCGCAGGGCGGCGGCACGCTGGTCGACGACCTCGCGCCCCTGCGTGAGCTCGTAGATAAAAGAATGAAGGTTCTGGCGGATACGATTGAGCTGAAGCGCGCGGAAAAACACCTCGCCGCGATCGACGTAGTCCGATCCGGCGAAGGCAAACGCCTCATGGACGAAATTCGAGCCCTCGTCGGAAAACAGGTTCGCGCGCAACAGCAGCGTGTCGCGCACCTGCAGGACGTGCAGCGCAAGGCGCTCGCCACCTCGGTTCGCACCAGCATCATCGTGAGCGTGCTGGCGATTACGCTGGCGCTGCTGCTGGTCTACATAGTGCGGCGTGACTCACGCAAAGTGCGCGACAGCGAGACGCGCCTGGCGATCACCTTGCGCAGCATCGGTGATGCGGTCATCGCAACGGATAATCGTGGCGTGGTCACGATGACGAATCCGATCGCGGAAGCCCTCACTGGCTGGCCAGAGAAGGATGCCTTGGGCAAGCCGCTCGACGAGGTGTTCCACATCCTCAACGAGGAAACGCGCGCGGCGGTCGAGAGTCCCGTCACGAAGGTGTTGAGGGAAGGGGGCATCGTGGGCCTCGCCAATCACACGGTGCTCATCCACCGCGATAAACGCGAGACGGCGATCGAGGACAGCGGTGCTCCCATTGTCGATGACGCCGGCCGTACCACGGGCGTGGTGCTGGTGTTCCGCGATGCCACGACCGAGCGCGCCGCGGAGAAGGCGCTGCACGATGCCGACCGGCGCAAGGACGAATTCCTCGCGACGCTGGCGCACGAGCTGCGCAATCCGCTCGCGCCCATCCTGCAGGCCACGCGCACGGCGGGACACCATGCGGCGACGCCGGACCAGGTGGACTGGAGCCTGGGCGTCATCCAGCGCCAGGTCACTCACATGGCGCGCCTGCTCGACGACCTGCTGGACGTGTCGCGCATCACGCGCGGCCGGCTGGAGGTGCGGCGCACGCGCGTGACACTCAAGAGCATCGTCGACAACGCGGTTGAAGTCGCGCAGCCGGTGATGAACGCGCGCAAACACCAGCTCAGCGTGGAGCTGCCGGCCGAGACGCTGGAGCTCGACGCGGATCCCCTGCGCATTGCGCAGGTGCTGGGAAACCTCCTGAACAACGCGGCGAAGTACACGCCGCCGGAGGGCAAGATCCGGCTCGTCGCGGAGCGCGCGGACAAAGAGGTGCTGGTGCGCATCATCGACAATGGCATCGGTCTCGAGTCCGCGGACCTGCCGCGGATTTTCGAGATGTTCACGCAGGTCACGCCGAGCGCAGACCGCCCGAGCGCGGGACTCGGTATCGGGCTCGCGCTGACCAAGGCGCTGGTCGAGTTGCACGGCGGTTCGATCGAAGCAAAGAGCGCCGGCCCCGGGAAGGGCAGCGAATTCATCGTCAGGCTGAATCTCAGCTAGAAGAACCGCCGCTTGTCTGACGTGGCGGCCTCCCGCGGGCAGGCTAACCTCGATCGATGCCTTTCACCGTTTCCCATGCCGCTGCCGTGTTGCCGCTGCAACGCTTCGGCAAGCTCGAATTGCCGTTGACCGCGCTCATGGTCGGCAGCATGGCGCCCGATTTCGGCTACTTCTTTTCTCCCGAGGCGAGCCGGCAGCTCACGCACAGCATCCCGGCACTCTTCACCTTCTGCCTGCCGGCGGGGTTTGCCGCCTGGCTCTTCTATATAGCGGTGCTCGAGAAGGCGACCATCACCTTGCTCACCGACCGCTGGCACACGCGCTTCGCGCACACGGACGCGATCACGACGTCACTCATCGTACGCGCCTGCGTTGCCATCTTCCTGGGGGCGGTCACGCATTTGATCTGGGATTCCTTCACGCATCGCGCGACTCTCGTCACGGATACTTTTCCAGTGCTGATGCGCCCCACGCCCGGTTTTCCGTGGCTGCCTGTCTACAGCATGTTGCACGGCCTGAGTTCGGTGGTGGGACTCGTGATCCTTGGCTACTGGATGCGACACCTGCATCGCCAGCCCGCGAGATCGCTCATCCGGCCTTTCAACATCAGCGAGCGAACACGCTACGGGGCGATCGGCATCCTGGTCGTCGCGTCCCTGCTCCTGGGACTCATCGACTGGCTTCCCTACCAGCACGCGCATTACACCGCGCAACTCTTCTACCTGACCGTCGGCCTCTCATCGGGATTCTTCGTGGCCTGGTGTGGAATCGCGATCTGGATGTGGGCGCGCGCTCGTAGGATTTCGCGGCAGCCGAAGCGGGATGGACCTACAGAACGAGCGATGGGAAAGACGTACGCTCGCCCCATGGAAAACAATCCCGATCCGATCCCGCCGGTCGAAGTGACCGGCAACGAACAAGGCGATCTGCCCGTCGAAGATCCGCCGCCATCCGGTAAGCCGGAAGAACAGGCGCCGGTAAAGGACCCGCCGACTCCCGAAAAGGAGCATCAGAAGCGCAGGCCGCCTCCGTAGAAGCGGGCTGCAGCAAGAGAAAAGGCCGCGGATTGCCGCGGCCCTGGTCTCCTGCAAGACGAATCAATCAGCCCGCGTTGGCAGGCGTGGCACTCGCCAGCTGTTCGTTCATGCCGAGCGTGTTCTTCAGCTCCTCGGCCTTCGCCTGCACGATGCGCGCCTTGTCGGTCGCCTCCATCGCCTTGCCCGCCGTCGCCGCGGCAGTGGCCTCGGCCCAGGTCGACTTCATGGTCTCGAGCTCGGTCTTCGCGGTGTCGAGTTCTTCCTTGGTCACGTCCTTGGGCAGGGCGTTGGGCTTGATGCTGTCCACGCGCGCCTGGATTTCCTCGATGGCCTTCGGCACTTCGGTGTTGAGCGAATTCCACTCTGCCGCCGCCGCGTTGTTCGCGGTCGCCGTGGTCTTCATGGCCTCGATCTGTGCGTTGAACTGCGGCACCTCATCGATCACGGCCTGGTACTCGCGCTCCTCGTAATTCTGCTTCATGTGCGCGAGCGTGGCTTCCGCCTGCTTCAGCTCGTTGGGCGCGCTCACCGCCGCCTGGTCCTTGACCTGGCTGATGACGCCTTCCGCCTGGCCGATCACACCTTCCGCAGTACCGCGGCCCTGGCAACCCGCCAGCGCCATCGCCGCCGCGAGCGGCAGCAGTGCCTGATAAAGCTTCATCGTTGACTCCTTGGCTCTTCCCTAACAGAACATTGTTAGGGTCACGATACGCAGGCGCGGGCGCCAAGTTCGTAGGACAAACGCGCTTTTCCCCTCGGCATCGTTCGACGCGGCGTGTGGGGCCGTCGCGGGCCGGCGACAAATCGACAGGCAGCCGCCCGCTTGCAAATCCCGAATCGGGCGGCACCACGACCCGGCATTTGTGATTTCCGCTGCACGCTCGTGGCGCGTTTCCGCCGTATTTCACGGCAGCCCAAGAAAATCTCACGATCCTCGTGTGATCGCTTTCACCATACAGACCCACTTCCGCTGTTAAGGTCATTCACATTGTGAATACCAAGCCTTCGAAACACTTTCTGCTCGCGTCTGATTTCGACCAGACGCTGAGTTTCAACGACTCGGGATTCGAGCTGAGCGAATTGCTCGGCGTCGCCAATTTCGAGCGCAAGGTCATGGGGCTGGCGAACAGCCACCTCGTGCAGCAGGGTGGCGAGCTTGCCTACCTGATCCGCCATGACCCGGAATATCGCGGCGTGCGCCGCGAGCACCTGGTCGAAGCGGGACGCCGCGTACGGCTCAAGGGCGGTTTGCAGCCCTTCGTGGATTTCCTCGCGCGAGGCATCGACGGTCACCGGTTCTCTTTCTACGTGGTCTCGGCGGCGCCTCGCGAGGTGGTGGTCTCCGCGCTCGACGGCATCGTGCCGGCGGATCACATCTTCGGGACGGAGCTCGACTATGACCCGCACACCGGCGAGGTCCGATCCATCGCGCGTGTGCGCGCGGGATACGGCAAAGTCGCGGTGCTCGAAGAGCTGCAGTCGCAGCTCGGCGTCACGCCGGATCGCGTGATCTATGTCGGCGACGGAAGCTCGGACATTCACGTGATGTTGCATGTCAACAATGGCGACGGCTTCACGATCTCGGTGTCCGAGAATCGGCAACTGGCGCGCATCGCTCGAAGCACTGTGCTCAGCGACAACGCGAGCAGCGTGCTGGTCCCGGTGCTCGACCAGGTACTGGGCCTTCGCCCGGGCGAGATCCGCACGCATCTCGAATCCACGGGCCTGGTCCTGGACGATTGGCAGCGCGCGCGCACGGACCGCGTGTGGATCCGCGAATGGGCGCCGCTGGTGACGGCAGGCTGAGGGCCAGGACATGACGGAAATTCTGGGCTGGGTCGCGACGGCCGTGTTCGTCGGTTCCTATTTCTTCAAGCGGCCCGCCCTGTTGCGCGCGGCGCAGATGGCCGGCGCGTTACTGTGGATCGTGTACGGCGCGCTGATCGGCGCCATTCCCGTGGTCGTCGCGAATGGCCTGGTATTTGCCGCCGCGGCCTGGACCGCGTTCCAGTGGAGCAAGCCGCCGCCACATTCGGGCAGTTAGTCCGGCGGATTCGCCTCTATTTGCAGCCGGCGGCTTTCTCTATCAACCGGTTCACGGACTTCGTCATGGCCGCCTTGGCGCGCTCCGGTGGCATGTGTGCGAGCTCGGCCAGCGAGTATTCACCGCCTGACTCCTCGGCGATTCGCAAGCCGACGTAGTATCCGAACCGCTGCGGGAACTGCTTCCCGCCGGCATTGCCAACGAAGAGTTCTTCCATGTCCCGCGGTTCCTTCGAGAACAGCCTGTCCCGCGTGTAACACAGCGCTTCCGGCCAATGCGGCTCGACGATGGGCCGAATCGGCATCGGAAGAGTGAGCAGGAGCTGCCGATCGCTCGCACCGGGGTTCATGACCTTGGCGGCATAGGTCGCGAGTCCTTCGGCCCACAACGTGCACCACACCTGGTCGCACTCGGGGAAGTACTTGGCGTTCTCGACATGGAACAGCTCGTGGTCCAGGAAGGGCGTGAGTTCATCGGGCTTGTGGATGTTCGCGATGACATCGGCGCCGAAGACCAAGTAGACCTTGCCGTTGAGCTCGCGTGTGCCGCCGTCCATTTCTCCGACCGAGTGAAGCAGGTACACAGGCACATTCGGCGTGAAGCCCGGGAACTGCTTGCGGAAGTGCTCGATGCCCGCGTCGAAAGCCTTCGGGAAGTCGCGCTGCACCTGCTCGTACTGCGGCCGCAAGGTGGAGAAGTTCTTCAGCGCCTCGGCGATGTGTACGTCGTACTGCGCCTCTGTCATGCCGAAGCGCGGTGCGTAGAAGCCGGGGATCAGGGCGTCCATCTGCTTGTGGAACTGGGCGACGCGGGTGGTTTCTTCCATGCCGGCAGTTTTGTCGACGAAGCGGGAGAAGTCGCCGGTGAGGTCGATGTAGCGGGCAGGTTTGGCTTGAGCATCCGGCGCGGCAGACTGCGCGAATACGGTCGCTGCGCCAAGGATCAACAGGATGAAGCAGATTGCAATGCGCATGGCGCTGAAGCGTCATCTCCAGGCGCATCGGCGTCAACCTGGGTCGGTTCTAGCCCGGCGCCTGCCTTCTTATCGTCTTCTCCAGCTCTTCCAGCGCCTCCAGCGCCGCCTCGTCTTCCTTCGCGAGGTCGCGCATGTCCTGGCTGTCGATCTTGGGCTCTATCTTCACGCCCTTGTTCGGCACGCGCGTCAGCGGACCGGGCTTGTGCTCGAGGTCCTGGATGTCGATGACCGGCGTCTCGATGTGCAGCTCGTCATCTTCATCGGGCGGCAGCGCATCGTCGTTCCTGATCTGTGGATACTGGGCCATGTGTTCCTTACGCGGGCGTCATGCCCAGCTGTTCCCTGGCTGCCTTTGCCTTCTCCTGGACCGCACGCCCCTTGTCGGTGGCCGCGGCCGCATCGCCTGCAGTGAACGCGGCGGCGGCTTCTTGCCACATGGCCTTCATGCTTTCGAGTTCGGTCTTGGCACTTTCGGCCTTCTTGCCCTTCATGTTGCCGATCTGTGCTTCGATCTCCTGCAGGCTCTTCGGCACTTCCTGGCTCAGCTCTTCCCACTCGTGCGTGGCCGCGGCGATCTGCGTCTGCTTGGAGACCACCGCGTCATTGAGCGCGGTCACGTCGGCATTGAAGGTCTTCGCGTCGTCGAGGACCGCCCGGTATTCTTCCCTGGCGAGGTTTTCCTTCATCGTGGCGAGTTCGTCTTCCACGGTCTTCAGGTGCTCGGGCGCGAACTGCTGAGCCTGCGGCCGGATCTGGTTCAGCGCGGTTTCAGCGGCGGTGACGGCGTTCTGCGCGGGTTCCTTGTCGCGGGCACAACCAGCGGCAATCAACACGCTGGCGCCGAGCGCCAGGATCAATGTGGGAAACCTCATGGCGTACTCCTGCGGGTATCGGCGCCAGCGTAAGCGCAGAAAGCCTCGACAACCGTAGGAATCGGACCCGGCTCTCGTCGGCCTGCGCCTTATCCGACGCCCAGCGCGCGCATGACGCTGCCGCGGCGCGCACGGCTGACGGGAACGCGCGTGCCCGACTGCAGGATGATCACGAGTTCGCCGCCCTCGAGCTTGTCGAGCCGCTGGATGCGGGCGAGGTTCACGAGGGCGCTGCGATGTGCACGCAGGAATTTCTTGCCGAGCCGCTCCTCGAGTTTCTGCAGCGGCTCGCGCACCAGGTGCTTGTGCCCGTGCGCATGCACCTGCGCGTAGTAGTCGGCGGCCTCGATCCAGTCGATTTCGGAGGTGCTCACCCAGCTGGTGCGTTTACCGTCGTGCACGGTGATGCGCTGCGAGTCGTCGGCCACGGGCGCGGGTGCGGACACTTCCCGCGCCACGTATTCCTGCGCGAGCTGGATGAGCCGCTTGGCGCGGATGGCATCCTTGGCGCGGCGGATGGAGCGCTCGAAGCGTTCGTCGTCGAAGGGCTTCAGCAGGTAGTCGACGGCGGCCACGTCGAAGGCATGCACGGCATGCTCGGCATGGGCCGTGGCGAAAATCACGTACGGCGGCTTCGCGAGCTCGTCGAGCACGCTGAAACCGTCGCCCTGCGGCATGCGCACGTCGAGCAACAGCAGTTCGGGATGCAGCTCGCGGATCGCGCGCCGCGTCTCGGCGCCGCTGCCGGTTTCGCCCACCAGCCTGATCTGCGGATCGCGCTCCAGCAGCGATCTCAGCTGGCGCCGCGCCAGGGGCTCGTCATCCGCGATGAGCGTCCGAATCGGCTCGGACATACACCGCCTCCTCGCGCGGGATGCGCAACGTTACTGACGAATGCCCGCAACCCACGAGCAGATCCAGCGCGAAGCGATCCGCGCCGTATAGATAGATGAGTCGCCGCCGGGTGACGTCGAGACCGATACCAAGGCCGGCGACCTTGGGATCTGCGGACTCGCTGCGCGCCTCCACGCGCACACGCATGGTCAGCCAGCCATCATCGGCGTCGGCCTCGATGTTCACGCTGCCATGGCCGCTGGCTTCCACGCCGTGCCGGATGGCGTTCTCGACCAGCGGCTGCAGGATGAGGGCGGGCACCAGCAACTGTTCGGCGCCGGGCGAGATGCGCGTATTCACCTGGAGGTTGTCCTCGAAGCGCAGCCGCTCGACGGCAACGTATCGATCCGTGAAGGTAAGTTCCTCGCGCAGCGGCACTCGCACGTTGCCGCCGGTCTTGAGCACGATGCGCAACAGGTCGCTGAGCGCAACGACGGCCGTGAGCGCGCGGCGGTTCTCGGCCAGGCGCACCAGCGCGGTCACGGTGTTGAGCGCATTGAACAGGAAATGCGGCTGCAGCGTGCGCGCCAACACGTCGAGCCGTGTCTGCATGAGTTCACGTTGAAGCCGGAGCTCGACCATGTGGCTTTCGTGGAGTCGCCGGTAATACACCAGCGCGTAACCAATGCCGGCCACGGCGCCATACGCGAACACGTTGATGAACAGCTCGACGTAGAAACGCTGCCCGAAAGTGCCCGCATCCAGGCGGGTGAACAAGTTGATGAAGATGTCGATCGCGACGTCCAGCGCGCACAGGAACAGGGCGAACAGCAGGTGCGCCGCCAGCGCGCGCAGCCGCTTGCCGCGTTCCCATTCGAGCAGCTCCGACACGGTCATGATGAAAGGCGTGAACAGGCCCCACATCAGCATGCTCTGGATGGTCAGCAGGACTTCGCGCGGCGCGAGGCTGGCGACGCCGGCACCGACGGTCACGAGGTCGCGCGCCCACACAATGGCGGCGACACCCATCCACGCGGCGACGGCGATGGCGAAGGTGGTCGGTGTCAAAAAGCCACGCCGCCTTGGCGCAGCGCGGACGGTGAAATCATCATCGTGAGGGACGACGGCCATCGCCGCCGATTCTAGTTCCGGCGCGCGCCAGGGGGATATCGGTAACCGTTCACCCGCGGAATTCGACCATTCGCTGCAGGTGAGTGGCGTTTACGCCCACCAGGCCGCCCGTCGGCTGCTGATTTGTTGACGTTTCGGCGCTACTGCCGAGGATCGGCACCACGGGCGCCCTGTATGCAACACCCACCCAGGTCCCCCTCCGCTCTGGGGCTGTTGCGTCAACGGCGCATTTGGGTTCGGACCGCCGGGTCCGATCGACGCGGTGGCCGTCGTTGCACTGCAGGGCGACGGCCGCCGCGCGATATTTCCTGGCGGGTCCCGGGCTATTCCTGGGCGTCGGGGTGCTTCTTTTTGAAGTCCACGCCGGGCAGCTGGCGTCGGTGCGGCGTGACCACTTCCTCCAGCCATGCCACGCCGACGATGGCGGAATTTGGAAGGTCGTCGACGTCCGGTGTCCTCCAACCTCGCGGGTACCGCGCCTTCCTGTTGGGCGTCTTGGAGGCATGAACCGCGAACCAACCGCGGTGTGACCTCCACTGCGACCGATTCTCCACGTCCTTCCACCGCATCACGATCGCATGCGCCCACGGCTGCTTGATGCTCAGCGCTTTCATCTCAACCGCCGGCCTGTTCGTCGGAGAGCTCGGGCTCCACGGATTTGGGCGCACTCGGTGGCTGGTCACCGCGCTCGTCGGCCCGTTTCCGATCATCATCATTGGGTCTGATGTCATGCCCAAATGCCAGGCACAATTTCTGGACGCCTTGATACCCGTACTCGTCGATGTAAACCCAGAGTCTCCGAACGATGCGGCGTGGCTTGCGGGGATTGTCTTTGTCGTCCCCGATGAGCCTGATCCAGTAGCTCAAGTACGGCTTGAGCTCACTCGTGCTGACCAATCCGCTCTCGACGAATACCTGGAAGCGCTCGAGCCCGTCCAGCATGCGGTCGAAGCAATCGCGCATGACCAGTTCTTCGGCCGTGTACTTGCGAGGCTGGTTGGTCCCGGGCCGCATGGGCAACGTGCTTGACGAATACAAGGCGGACATCAACATCTCGAAGTGAAACACGAAGGTTTCATCCTTCATGTTCACGTTGCCATGCGTCGGCAGGATCCGCCCGTTCCAGTCCAGCATGTGCAGCGCGTTCTTCACTTCGGGATCGCCGAGGAACGCCTTGGTCTCCGAAGCAACCCACTCGGCGCGCTTCCAGCGCTGCGCCTGCATGAACTGGTACAAGCCACCGAGGATCACGAAGAAAGTAAGCAGGATGGCAACCCATTCGCGCGCCTCCTTGCAGCCTTCGCTCGTGCAGCCAGCCTCCGGCGGGAAGATTTGCGCAAACACCATGAACATGAGGACTGCGACGATGACGAGGCCGAACAGGAGCAGCCACTTCTCGGAGATCGACGGTCCCGGGCGCATCATGCGATGGACTCCTGCTGTTGTTCTTGTGGCGACGCCGGAAGTCGCGCGCGGATTCTAGCCAGATCGAAAGACAAACAACAATTGGTTAGTTAGTTGCCGGCAGCCAGGTAATGGCGCGCTGCGACGCCGCCGGCGTTCCGGCGACGTGCGCAGCGCACCACCCCGGAGCTCAGTCAAAACCCCGGGCCCACCCTGAACGTCACCTTTCTCTTCTGTGCCGGCTCGAACCTGGCTGCGGCCGGGGCATCACGCCCCACACGCATCAGGTACCTCCCGGGCGCAACGTCCCGGACGTCCATCACCTGCCGGCCATCGTTCACCGGGGCCGACTTCAGCACCGTTCCCTGCTGTGTCAGCAGGTCCCAGGTGAGGCCGCGATCACCCTTGAGCTCGAGTTGCCCGTGGCGCCGCAACTCGTCGTTCACGGTGACCTCGAGCCACTTCTCCCATTCGCGCAATACGAACGGCGGATCGGGCCACCAGTCGGGAATGATCTCGATGTCGGGCAGCTGGTGCGGGTCGGGCAGAAGGTTCTTGTCCAGCATGTAGGTGAACGTTATGGAGTAGAGCGTGGCCCTGGCGCAGCGCACTTCTATCCAGCACTCGGGCTTGGGCAACCGCAGATTGATGAACTTGACCTGCGGGAACACGCGCGACGTGCCGTCGGGCCCGTACAGCGTGACATCCAGCGGCGCATCCGAGTTGATCTGGCAGCAGGGATAACACAGCGCGCGGTCGCCGATGTCGGTGACGTGGTACCAGTCGACGTCCGAGGGATTCTGGATGTTCGCGTCGTAGCCGCCCTGGTAGAAGATGCCGCGGCCGAAGACATCGAACTTGGTCGGCGTGCGCAGCCGCACGTGCGCAGCGGTCTCACGCGTGTTGTTGTTCTCGAAGACGTCAGGCGCAAGCGGGCGGGGCGTCAGGATCACGCGCAGGGTGTAATAGTTAGGCGACCCGCCATGCACCTTGACCACGTAGCCGCCGGGTGGTGCCTGCAACAGCTTGATCACCTGTCGCCCGGGATTGGATGTGAAGGTCGCGTTCTCGAAGGCCAGCGTGTCGGGGTCATCGGGCAGCAGCTCGATGGCGGCGCCGCCCAGCGCCCGCACGTAATTCAGCACCACGGTGATATCGGCGTACTCGGTGGTGTTGAAGCGGTGGAAGTCCCAGTCGTAGCCGTTGGACAGGGTGGTCTCGCCCAATGGTTGCCACACGTTCGGCGCAGCCTGGGTCATCGGCTTCGCCGTGGCAGGCGTGTTGTTGGGCTCCTCGAAAGTGCCGGGCGGCAACGCGTAGTTGATGGCCGCCAGCACGGCCTGGTACGCATTGAGGATGCGATTGGCGCGTGCGGCCGGGTCCTGCCAGGCGGTGTCGCGCAGGATGCGCTTCACATCATCGGGACTCAGCGCGGAGTTCGCCGACTTCATGAGCGCCACCACGCCCGACACGATGGGTGCGGCGGCTGAAGTGCCGGTCAGCTTTACCGTGCCATTACCCGGGTCCGCGACGGTGTGGATGTTGGTGCCAGGCGCCCACACGTCCACTGAACTGCCGTAGTTGGAATCGCCGCGCGCAGCGTCGCCATCGAGTGCCCCCACGGTGATGACGCCGGGAGTGCGCGTGGCGGGCAGGATGGTCAGGTCATCGGGCAGGTTCTCGCCGTTGTTGCCGGCCGCGGCCACGACGATGAGTCCGCGTTCGTGCGCGATGCGGAAGTAGTCGTCCCAGTCGCTCCAGAAATCCGAGAGGATGTTGGGGATCGTGATGCTGATGCTCATGTTCAGCACCTCGATGCCCCACGCCACGCAGCGCGCGAGGCACGAGTAGATCTCGTCGGAGTCGATGTGCGTGCTGAACATGAAGGGCATGGCCACGGGCAGCCGCGCCGCGCCGACGGGCAGGCCGCCCACGCCGCCGGCGCCGATGCTGTTGTTCACCACCGCGGTTGCGATGCCCGTGACACCGGAGCCGTGGAACGCGTAGTTGCCGATATCGGTCGGGCCGAGGATGGACGCGCCCGGGTTGGTGAGATTGAAGGCCGGCCCCGTGGCGAAATCCGTGGGCGGCACGAATGCGAACCCGCAATCGATGACCCCGACGAACACCGGGCTTCGCATGGAGCGCACATTGTCGAGCGCCTGGCAGAGCTGCCAGGCCTTGGTGATGCTCGCCTTGCCGTTATATTCCGGCCATTGATACGCGTCGGTTTCTCCGGGGAAGGCCTCGGTCGAGGCCGACAGCGGAAAGTCATTGGTGTGACCCGCGAAATTGAGCTGTCCGCCGTAGCCGAGCTCGCGCAGCTGCAGTGTCGCGGCCAGGGTGCCGGCGCCTTCACGCGAGCTCACTTTGAAATCCTCCACCGGCTGGCAAGCCAGTCGCCGATCGAGCGCGTCGAGCGGCACGGACTCGCCTTTGATGCGCACCTTCACCATGCGCGGCATGTCGCGCACGTCGCGTTCGGGCAGGCTGCACAGCGACTTCGGCCGCTCGGGAATGGGCGGTGGCTCGATCACCTCGCCGCCGCATTTGTCGACCAGGTACGTGATCGCGTCTGCATCGCGCCGGTTCACCAGCACTTCGTTCTCGACGAACATGCCGGCGAGTCTTCCGCCGATCGAAATGCCGGCAATGGCCTTGCGCCGGATGGCGCTCTGGTGCCGCATGTATCCGCCAAGCAATGAGTTCTCGTAGCCTGCTTCCCTGTCCATGGATCCTCCTGGTGTTTGCTGCCGAAGCTGCTTCATGCCGACTTACACGAGGCTTACACTTTCGCAGCCGCAGCAATTGCAAATTGCCGGCGCACACCCGGGCGGTAATAAGTCGCAGTTTCGCAAGCGCTGCGCGGGACGACCCACACGAGGCTGGCTAGCTAGCGAAGACTGAGGCACATTCTCGGCGCTTGCAGGGAGGCCGACCGTCCGATGAGCGAAGAGCCCACCAAGGATTCACCAGGCGCGTTGCGCAGCGCGCTGTTCCTCGACGTTCCTTACATCCTCGACAGCCTGTGGCGCTGGGGCGAGTTCCGCGCCAATCGCCTGGGCTCCGTGAACTTCGAAGATCCGCATGACTACGTGCTGCGGCCGGCCTGGCAGAGCGGCACCTTCGTGTTGTTCTCGCTGATGTGCCTGTTCGCCATTTTCGGGCCCACCTCGGATGCGTTGTGTGCGCTGCGGGGCTCGAATTTCGCCTCCATCATCCGCGTGGTCGTGAGCGCGCTGCTGATCGTGGGCGCTTTCCTGCTGTTCCTGCGGGTGCTCAACGCGGTCACCTTCTACCTCATGCGCCGCGCCGAGTACCTCGCCACCGAGCGGCGCGGCGCGGAGACGCGCAGCGACAGTCCTTTCGCCAACCTGGCGCAGTCACCGCAGGGCAGCGAACGCCGCCTCCATTCGATCCGCGTGGCCATCGACCGGCGCGCCGAGGCCAGCGTGGGCAACCTGCGGCGCTTCTTCGCCGCCCTGAAGAATGTCCGCGGCAAGGACAAAGGCGCGCTGCGCATCGGGCTGGTCGTACTCAGCTTCGGCGCGCTGCTGGTGGTGGCGCCGATCGTGGCCACGGCCTACGGCTTCGCCACGGGAGAGACCGATCCGCTGAGCTGCGCGCGCCTGGATCATCCCGGCATGGTCGTGGCGCAGTTCGTCGCGCTGCTCGCGCTCTGGACGGGCGGCTTCTTCCTTTGGCGCAAGTTCAGCATTGCACATGCCTTCCGTACCTGCGCGTTGCTCACGCTGCTGCTGGCGGCTGTCATCGGCGTGTTGTGGCTGTGGTTCACGCCGGAGCATCCCAGCGAGGCCACGGGCGGCTTCTACCCACACATATATCTATTGTTCGTCGGCGCGTTGCTGGCCGTGGCGCTGTTCGCGCGGCTGCTGGCGCACATCATGTTCACGGGCTTCCAGGCGGCGCCGACTTTCCGTGCAGCGCTGGTCTGCGAGGACCTGCTGCACAACGAGCGTATCCCGCCGGACATTTCCAACCTGCGGCTGCTGTCGGCGCTCATCAACGGAGTCACGTCGAATCCGCTGCACTTCTTCCTGCTGCCGTCGTTCGTCGCCTTCGTCGCGCCCACCGAGTGGTTGTGGTGGATCGTGCCCAGCTTCATGGCGGTCAGCATCATCCTGCTCATGTACGGCAGCCTCTCCAGCCGCTGGGAGCAGATGCTGGTGTACGTGCAGCGCTGGTTCCTGGTGGGCACGCCGCTGGTGATGTCGATCGCCGTCATCGCAATCGCGATGCTGCGCTTGCTGGGCGTGCAGTACGTCGCAACGGTAATAGACGCCACGCCGGTGGGCGTGTTGTTCGTCTTCATCGTGATGATGTACGTCGCCTTCTGGTTCTTCGAGTACTGGGTGAACCGCTGGCTGGGCGAGAAGATGCTCGGGGTGCTGGGTGCGGACCAGGCGCTTTCACCCAGCTACACGCATTGCGCCTTCGAGCCGCGCTGGGCCGCGCCCTGGGCCAGCGTGGCAGGCCGCGTGGTGGCGTTGCACGGTACGGGCCGTTTCGTGGCGCAGGGATGGTTCGAGCGCAAGGACCCGGCACCGGGTGAACGTCCCAAGGATCACGCTTTCACCACCTACGGCTTCGTCGAACTGTTCGACGTGCTGGGCGCCAACCAGGAGAAAGGCGAGGACTTTGCGCACGACATCCGTCGCCGCACGCATCTCTACTTCACGCTGGTGAACATCCTGCTGATTGCCTCGGCGGTGGGACTCTTCTACTGGCACCTCAACTGGTCGCGGCCGCTGGCCGTCGAACCCATGGTGCGCGCCAACGCCATCATGCCGGAGCAGGTGAGCGACGCGTACCTGCAGGCGCAGGCGCGCGAGCAGGGCGACAACCTGCGCAAGCGCCTCCTGGATCAGTCGGCGGCGCAGCGTCCGTCTTTGATAGTGGCGGCTTCGGGCGGCGGCACGCGCGCAGCGGTATACACGGCCGTGGCGCTCGAAGGCATGGGACAGATCGATCGCGCACGCGACGTGGTGCTGCTGAGCGGAGTTTCGGGCGGTGGTGTGTCTTCCGCGGCATTTGCCAGCCGTTTCGATGCGTTGAGTACTACCAATCCGCGCAGCGAAACCCTCGAGCATCATCCGTGGCGCGACTACGTGGACACGATGGGGCAGCCCTTCATCCAGGACGTGCTCGAAGGCGCGGGCGAATTGCGCATCGCGGGAAGTTCGTCACTGGGCGTGTTGCTGGAGGAGAGCCTCGAGCGCCGCGCCTTCTCGCCTGAAACGACGAAGATCGACACCTTCGCAAAGCTGGCCACGCCCGCCCTCATCCTCAACACGGCGATCAGCGGACATCCCTACGACGACTCCGACCTGCTCGAGGGCCGCGTCGCCGCGCCGGGGCAATCCTGCGTGAGCCAGTCGCGCCCGTACGCGAACCTGGCTGGCGGCCGGCTGATCTTCACCAACCTCGACAACCTCAGCGGTTTCCCGAACCCGTTCACGCAGGAGCCGGCCACGAAGGTGCCGGACATGTGGCTGCCGTACCGCATCGTCAACGATGGCAGCGTGAAACTGGCCTCGGCCTCGGCGCTCACCGCCAACTTCCCGCCGGTGTTCTCCAACGCGCGCGTGCGGCTGGTGACGAAGAAGAACGTGAAATGCGACTCGCAGTCGTATTTCGTCACCGATGGCGGCGCCACGGAAAACCTGGGCCTCGTGTCCGCGCTGTTCGCGTTGCGCGGCACCTTGTCGCAGATCGCTCCAGACAAGGTGCTCACCGACATCCACGTGCTGGCCCTCGAGGCCTCGGCCATCGACTATGACTACCGCGATGATCGTGGCGTCGGCGCGGCCACCGGCGGTTCGAAGGAACGCATCAATGCGGGACTCACGCAGGCGCTGCTCACGGAAGTGGGCGCGCTGGTGCGGTCGCACGGCGCCGAGTTGCGCGTCCACTATCTACCGCTGCCGGTGGCGTTCCGCTCACGCGGCGGCTTCGGCACTCACTGGATGTTCGCGCGCACCATCCGCGTCACCAACCCGCTGCTCGCGGCGATGCCGGGCTGGCGCGATTCCTTTGGCGAGTCGCGCAAGGATCACGTGGACCTGGATCGCGAGGAAGTCATGGCCACGTGGCGAGCGCTGTTCGACCCGCGCGAGCCCATCTGCACCCGCGCCGAGGGTTATGTGAAGGACCCGAAGTCCATGCCGGATGGCTGGACGCCGAACGTGCAGCTGGTGACGCGCTGGATTTGCGGCCACGACGACCGGCGCAATGCGCCGCCGCTGCTGCCGGATTACCAGGTCGAAGCCTGGGGAACGGTGGTGAGGGAACTGGGCAGGTTGTAGAAAAAAGGGGACAGATCTATTTTCCGTCAGCGAAAATAGTGTCAGGGAAAATAGATCTGTCCCCTTTTTTCTGAGTCCCCATTGGCCATCACAAGAACAACAGCGGTCCTGGCACTCGGTCTCTGCGTGAATCTTGCCAACGCGGCGGAATCCGCGCCCATCGACATCGAGAAGGATTTCGGCACCGGATCGCACGAGCGCTTCACCGAGCGCGTCAACCAGGCGCAGACCACCGACTACCGGGCCGTGCTCGCGGCCTACGACGCACGTCTCGAGGCTCACCGCGACGACGTCACCAGCGAGATCGAGCGCTGCCGTTTCATCGAAACCTTTGCCTACTCGGAGGACATGACCATCGAGTCGGCCGGCGAGGATCTCGATCAGTGCCGCGAGGCGCTGAACAAGGGTCCGCACGCCGGGTTCGTCGACGTGTTGTTGTATGGGGTGGAATCGAGCTGGGGCGAGGACAAGTTGCCTGGCGCGCAGGCGCTGATCGCCCAATCGAAGAACTGGACACCGGGCCAGCGCGCCACGCTGTATGAACTGCTGGCCGAACGTACGCAGTGGAAGGACCAGGACCTGGCCGCCGGCTACGCCGTGAGCGCTGTGGACATCGACCCGGCTTCACGAGTGTTGTTGATCGCCGTGAACCACTGGGTGCAGATGGGCGCGAAGGAGCGCGCGCGTCGCCTGCTGGTCGAGGCGCCCACCAAGGTATGGGACAAGGTGTCGCGCAGCCAGGCCGCGAAGATCCTGATCGAACTCGGCGATCCCAAATCCGCGGCGAACATCCTGCGCGGCGCCAAGCCAGACGCCGAGGGCGGCGAGGTCAGTCTCACGCTGGCACGCGTGCTCGCGGCCGATGGCGATTTCAAGGGCGCGCGCGAACTCTACGCGGGCCTGGTCAAAGACAAGGATTACGTGGGGCTCGACACACGCATCGAGTACTTCGAATTCGAGCGGCAACACGGCAGCAAGGCGTCGGCGGCCGCGGCCTACACCCGGCTGCGCGACGAGGGTTACGAGGCGGACTCGGTGGGGCGTTATCGCCTGGGACTGTTCCTGTCGCATCCGGGCGCCGGGTGGCAGTGGCGCGACGCGCTGGGGCTGCTCACCTTGTTGGGCGTCGTGCTGGTGATCTGCGCGCTGCCGCTGCTCGCCATCGTCCCGGTGCATTACCGCGGGTTGGCGCGCCAAGTGGCTGGCCGGGCGCCTGATCTGCCGGACGCACCGTGGAAGCTGCGCCACGCCTGGTACGCGCTCGGCGTCATGCTGTTCACCGGGTACGCGGCCCTGTACGTCTATGCCGTGCAATATCTCGAGGCAACGTTGCCCTGGATCCAGCGCTACGTCATCAGCCCGGCCACGGATCTCACGCTGGCAAAAATCATGATCTGGTCGACGGTTGCGGGACTGGTGCTGCTGGTCCCGCTGGCCCTGCGCCGGCCGCTGGGACCGGTCATCGTCGGCCACTGGACCCTCAAGCGCTCGATTCTCGTGGGCATCGGCGCGGCGCTGGTGCTCAAGTTCCTGGGCGCGTTCGTCGATCTCGGCATCCAGGCCTTCGGCCTGCTGGGCAGCGATACGGTGCGCGCCATGCAGGGCATCAACGAGGTGTACGGCCTCGCCGCGTTGCTGCTGGTGGTGGCCGTCGCCACGCCCATCCTCGAGGAATGGATTTTCCGCGGCGTGATGCTGGAGGCCTTCCGCACGCGCGTCTCGTTCTGGTTCGCGGCCGTGGTGCAGGCGCTGGTGTTCATCGCACTGCACGAGGAATACCAGGCCATGCCTTTCCTGTTCGTGTTCGCGCTGGTGGCGGCCTTCCTGGTGCGCCAGAGCGGCGGACTGCTGGCGGCGATGGTCATGCACGGCGTGAACAACGCCATGGCGGTGGCGGCCATCGTCGGCGCCACCAATTTCATCAATCGTTAGCGCGCGGAGGCGGTGGCCGTCTGCTCGGGCATCACGCCATCGAGCGTGGGCACCAGCACTTCACTGAAGAACATGCGCGTCTGGTCGCGTTCGCAGCGATCGACAATCTTCCTGAGCGCACCCGGCCACTCGTCCCAGAACTTCTCCTCGAGGGAGTCCGGCACGTGCTTCTGCTGCATGTACATGCGCGCGGAGGTGTAGGGCATGACTTCGAGGCTCAGGTCGTCGATGCCGGCCTCCTTGTCCATGCGTTCGATCTCCCAGAGGAAGTCGGCGCACATCAGTGTCTGGACGCGCAGCGTCTCCTGCGCCATCGGCGGCGGCTTGACGGTCACGCGCGCCACCTTCTTCGAGCCACGCTTGTACATGTTGACCGTGACACGCACCACGCTGTCCACCGCCTCGCCCCGATCGTCCAGGCCGGGCAGGAACTTGCGCTGCTTCATGAAATTCACCGCGAGTTCGTCGGCCTGCGCGCTGCCGGATGTTTCGCTAACTACCACGCCGTGGATGGCGCCGCTGGCGTCGACGCGTACTTCCACGGGGACCGTGAAGTCGCCGATATCGGGGCGGTCGTGGGAATATTCGATCTTGCCGTCGGTGATCATCACCGGCTGGATCGGGCCCATCTGGGCCATGGCGGGGGCGGCTGCGAGACATGAAACATAACCAAGCAGCGCCATGAAGCGATGAAAAGTTACGGTACTCATGGGGCCGAAACTGCGCCCGCCCGGCACCGCGCGCAATTGTTAGGCCGGAAAACCGTGCAGTAGCTGCGGGCGGCTCGCAGGGAATGTGACGCGCGGATAATGGGCCGGATGATCTGGTAAATCGTGACGCCGGGTTCCGCTGCCACTACCATCGCGGCCATGGCTTTTTTACTGGGAATCCTTCTCGTTGGCGTGGTCATCGTCTGGCCGGTGGTGGCGTTCAACCTGCTGGTCCGCGACCGCAACCGGGTGGCGCAGGCCTGGAGCGACGTGGACGTGCAGCTGCTGCGCCGTCACGACCTGATCCCGCGGCTCGCGGACATGGTCAAGGGCTACGCCGGCTACGAAAAGGCGCTGCTTTCCAGCCTGTCGGAGCTGCGCGCGCAGGGCTCGAACGCCCCCTCGCCGAAGCAGCGTACCGAGGTGGAGAAATCGGTCGGGTCGGGCGTGGCCAGGCTGGTGGCGCTGGTCGAGGCCTACCCGGATCTCAAGGCCAGCGACAACTTCCGCGACCTCCACGCCAGCCTGGTCGAGACCGAGAACCAGATCCAGTACGCCCGCCGCTATTACAATGGCGCCGTCAATCTCTACAACAACCGCATCCAGAAATTTCCGGATCTCGTGATCGCACACAGTTTCGGTTTCAAGCCGGCGGAATTCTTCGACGCCGAGGAAAAAGCCACCTTGCCGCCGGGCGTGGTACTGGCCTGATGCGCACTGTTTTCCGGTGCGCGCTGGTGTTGGCGGCACTCGCCGGCCTGCTGGGCGCGTCGCCGGCGGCACGGGCCGACGAGCGGATCCTCTCTTTCGACAGCACCATCACGGTAAATCGCGACGGCACGCTCGAAGTGAGCGAAGCCATCCGCGTGCGCGCCGAAGGCAAGAACATCCGCCGCGGCATCTACCGCGATTTCCCGACCATCTACCCGCGCGCCGGCGGCGGGCAGGTCACCGTGGGTTTCGCCTTCCAATCGGCGAAACGCGACGGCACCAGCGAGCCCTGGCATGCCGAGAACCTCGGCAACGGCATACGCGTCTACGTGGGTTCGCCGTCGCGTACCGTCTCGCGCGGCGAACATACCTATGTGCTGGTGTATCGCACCGACCGGCAGATGGGCTTTTTCTCCGACCACGACGAGTTGTACTGGAATGCCACCGGCAACGGCTGGGGCTTCCCCATCGACCAGGCCTCGGCGCGCGTGTTGCTGCCCGACGAGATCCCGCGCAATGAAATCCGCATGGAGGGCTACACGGGGCCGTTCGGTTCCAAGGGACAGGACTTCGAGTCCAGCCTCGACAATGGCGCGCCGCTGTTCGTGGCGACCCGCAAGCTGAAGCCGCGTGAAGGCCTGACCATCGTCGCGTCGTGGCCCAAGGGCTACATCATGCCCGCGGTCGAGTCGGCGCAGCCCCTGACCACGCCCACCAGCGGCGGCTCGCAGGAGGATCGCGGCAGTCCGTTCAATTCACCGGCGGAGGCCATCCTGCAGCGCGAGCTGCCGCACAACAACCTGCCGTTGCTGTTCGGCCTGGGCGGCCTGTTCCTGTTGGTCGGCTACTACTACATCGTCTGGAACCGCGTGGGCCGCGATCCGCCCGGCCGCGTGATCATTCCCGAGTACGAGATGCCGAAGAACCTCTCGCCCGCGGCCATGCGCTACCTGATGCGCATGAAGTACGACAACGAGTGTTTCGCCGCGGCGGTGCTGAGCCTGGCCGTGAAGGGCTACCTGCGGATCGAGCAGACCGACGGGGTCCTCGGCTTCGGCAAGACCTACACGCTGGTCAAGGAGCCGAAGCCCGGCGCCACGCCGCTTTCTGACGACGAGCGCCGATTGTTCGCGAAGCTGTTCACGACCAAGGACCGGCTGGAACTCGAACAGGAGAATCACCGGCGCGTCAGCAGCTCGCGCACCGCGCATGAAAACTCGCTGGATTCCAGCTATGAGCGCGGCTTTTTCGCCATCAACGGCGGCTGGCACTGGCTGGGCATTTTCCTGAGCCTGCTGTTCATCGCCATCACGCTGGTGCAACCCGGCGCCGCGGATTTCTGGCCCAAGTGGTACCTCACCACGCCGCTGGGCGGGTTCACATTGTTTACTGCGCTGGCCGCGCTGGTGGTGAATGGCATCTTCGGCCAATTGCTGCGCGCGCCAACGCAGCGCGGGCAGGTCGCAATGGATCACATTCGCGGCTTCAAGATGTACCTCGAGGTCGCCGAGGGCGAAGATCTCAAACGCATTTCCAAACCCCCGCCCAAGATGACGCCTCAACTCTACGAGGCCTATCTTCCCGCCGCGCTGGCGCTGGACGTCGAGCAGAAATGGGCCGAACGATTCGCGCGCGAGCTCGATATCTCGCCCGAGGACTACCAGCCCGCCTGGTATACCGGTTCGGCCTGGAATGCCGGCAATGTCGCGGGCTTCTCCTCGCAGCTCGGTTCCTCGCTGTCGAGCGCGATATCGTCGGCCTCGCAGGCGCCAGGCTCGAGCTCCGGCAGTTCGTCCGGCGGCGGAGGCGGCGGCTCATCGGGTGGTGGTGGTGGCGGCGGCGGTGGCGGCGGCTGGTAGTTCGAAGCCCTCGGGCAGCGCCAGCGGCCGGTTGCCTGTGACTGGCCTCACAACTTCCACGGACACCTGATTTAACACGGCGATTATCGTGGACCAGCACTAGGTGTTTCCCGGGTGCGGCATACGATTGCCGCGTGACCGCACTGACCATAAAGGAATCGCGCAGGCTCGTGATGCCGGTCGAAACGGTGCTCGAAGCACTGCTGCATTTCGACGGCAAATCGCACGGGCCGCTGTCGCGTGGCGAGGTGCTGCAGGCCGAGCTGGTGCGCGACGTCACCCGGGGTGACGGCATCGAGATCGCGGTGCGCTCCGCCGGCGCGCACATCGTCGACTGGCACCACTTCAACTTTGCCACCATCGCGGCGGCCATCATCAGTTACTGCCGGTCGAAGCGCATTCCGCTGCCGTACTCGGGCGTGAAGTCGCTGGAAGTCACGCGCGAGGGCATCGCCTTCCACATCGAGAACACCGTGAGCATCGCGCGCCGCCCGGCAGTGAGCGAAGACTGTTCCGGCCAGGCGCTGCGCTACGCGCGCGGCTACGAACCCCACGCCATCTCCCCGAGCACCCAGAACGAAACCTACGTCTGACGCTAGAATCGGGCGTCGCGTTCAAGGGGAATCCAAGTGATCACGAACGACCGCCGGGTGGCCCTGGGTGCCGCCGTGTTGATGTGCCTGTCCGTCCTGGCCCAATCCGGGGACGCGCCGCCCGCCCCGAAGCTCAAGGAAGAGATGCGCCAGCCGTGGACGCGCAACGACGCCAACTACATCAAGAACTGGCTGCTCGCGGGTCCATCGACTTGCCCGCTCGAATCCGAGTGCACCGACGTCCCGGGCGCCGAGGCCTCGGCTGGTGCCGGCCTCAAGTGGGAGCCGACGTCGAGCTGGAGCGACGTGATCACCCTGTTTGGTGACACCCACGGCGCATTGACCTATGCCACGGCGACGATCCATCGCGCTCAGGCCGGCAAAGCCCTGCTGTCGCTGGGTAGTTCGACCGGCATCCGCGCCTGGGTGAATGGCAGGCCGGTGTTCTCGCACGTGGGCCAGCGTTCGCTCACGCCCGATGAAAACCAGGTCGAGGTCGACCTGAAGCAGGGCGACAACACCTTGCTGATCAAGACCTACGCGAATGCGTCGTTCGCGGTGCGCGTGCTGGAAAGCGGCGCAGTGCTGATGCGCCGTGCGGAAATCGGTCCGAGCATCGTGCGCGATTCCGCCAGCGGGCTCACGGTGAAGACCGACACCAGTGATGCGCGCAAGGATGCCGAGCCCGTGACCATCGAGGTGATCCAGCCCGGCGGGAACGTGGCATTCAGTGCGAAGGCCGCGCGCGGCGCCGAGGTGGCCATCGACGCCGGCGATTGGCCGGCGGGCCCAGTGGAGATCCGCGCCACCACGCGTGACGCGCAGGGGCTGCTTTATGCCACGCACCTGCCGTGGTTCAAGGGCAGTTCGCTGGCCAAGGCGCGCCAGCTGGCCGACGAGGCGGCGAAGGCCGACGAGGCCACGCCGTTGGGCATGACGCTCAGGATGCTGGCGAAGATGGTCGACGACCGGTTGGGCATGAAGCTGGAGGAAGCCGAGAAGAACAACATCGGCAATCCCTGGTGGAGCATTCACTCGCCGCTCATGGAGTTCGAAGAGATCATGCGCGAGCTGCGCGGCGAAACCGGCCGCGTGCGGCCCTATGGTTTCATGCGCCTGGCGTGGCGCGACGAAGTCGATGGCACGCCGCAGTTCTGCAGGGCCTATCTTCCGGCGGGCTACGACCAGGCGCAGAAATGGCCCACGGTGTTGCAGCTGCACGGCTACAACCCCGCGAATCCTGACTACTGGGACTGGTGGAGCGCGGACGATCGTGGCTACGTGCACACCGAGACGCCCGGGCAGGGTGACATCATCTACATCGAGCCGCACGGCCGCGGCAACACGCAATACCTGGCCATGGGCGACAGCGACGTGCTGCGCTGCCTGTCCGAGGCGAAGAAGCTGCTGTCGGTGGACGAGGACCGCGTCTACCTGACCGGCGACTCGATGGGTGGCTGGGGCACCTGGAATGTCTCGTCGCGGCATCCGGATCTGTTCGCCGCCATCGCGCCGGTGTTTGGTGGCGTGGACTATCACTCGCAGATGTCTGAAGAGGAGCTGGCGGCGCTGACTCCCGCCGAGCGTTTCTGGGCAGACAAGGACAGCTCCTGGTCGATGGCGGACAGCCTCATCAACATGCCGATCTTCGTGCACCACGGGGACAAGGACGGCGCGGTGAACGTGGAATGGTCGCGTTACGGCGTGCGCATGCTGCAGCGCTGGGGCTACGACATTCGTTACCACGAATATCCCGGCAAGGTGCACGAAGCGCTGGCGGCGGGTGGCAATCCCGAGCTGAGCCGCGCCTGGTTCCTCGAGCACCGGCGCAACGCGAATCCGTCGAAGGTGCGCATTCGTTCGGCCGAGCTGCGTAATGCCTCGGCCTACTGGGTGCGCGTGCGCCAGGCGGCCAGCCCGCTGGAGTTCATGGTGGTGGACGCCGAGGTCGTGGATCGCAACGTGATCCGGATCGACACGCAGAACGTCATCCACATGGAGCTGACGCCGAAGGCGCCGCTCGTGAATCTCAACCGGCCCATGACCATCATCTGGAACGGCGTGAAGTACGAGTTCCAGGCCAACCACTACAGGTTCTTTCTCTCCACCCGGGACTACCAGGCGGCCAAGCTTCACAAGACCCCGCAACTGCCGGGCGGCGGCCAGGATTTCTTCGTGACGCCGTTCGCCGTGGTCATCGGCACCACGTCGAAGGATCCGGAGTTCAGGAACCTGGTGCGCACGCGCGCGCAGTTCTTCGTCGACAGCTGGAGCCGCTGGCAGAAATCCCCGCCGCGCGTGTTCACCGACACGGACATGAAGGACGCCGACATCGCGAAGTACTCGCTGCTGCTGTTCGGCGGGCCGGCCGAAAACGCAGTGACGGCGAAGTTGGCCAGCAAACTACCGGTGCGCGTCACGAAGGACGCCATCCGCATCGACGGCAAGGACTACGCGGCAAGGGACGCGCTGCTGCAGATGCTGTATCCGAATCCGCGCAACCCGGAACGTTACGTGTGGCTGTTCACGGCCACCTCGACCCAGGGCATGTTCCATGCCGATCCCAATGTCTACAACATCAGCGACTGGGACTATTCCATCGTCGACGGGCGTATTCCGGCGCATGGCGTCTCGGCCAGCGGGCAACGGCTGGCCGTGGTCTCGGGCATGTTCGACCACAACTGGCGATATTCCGAGGCGCTGGCAATCAAGGGCGACGCGGAGATCCGCAAGCAAGGGCGCGTGATCCGCGGTCCGGATCGCAAGCGGGTCATCGCTCCCGCGGTACTCGCAGGTTATGCCGGCAAGTACCAGATCGAAGGCGGCCCGATCATCGAGGTGCTCGTGAAAGACGCCAGGTTGTTCGTGAACGTGATGGGCGAGGAGCCCGAGATGCTGCCGGTGGATGGCGCGACGTTCTACCTGGAGCGAAACAATGTCACGGTGGAATTCCTGCCGGACGCGTCGGGCAAGTTTAACGCCATCTGGGGCTGGAATGGCAGCGAGTTCACCGGGACGCGGGTGCCGTAGCCCCGGCATCCGCGCCTTGACGCGGGTCGAACACCGGTTTGCGAGGGTCGATGAACATCCAGCACAACGAGCCGACCAGGAACAACGCGCCTAACAACCAGAAGGGCAGATTCCAGTCGTCGAACCACTTGACCGAGTAGCCGACCACCGGGGCGCTGGCCATGGCGGCGAGCTGGCCCGCGGTGTTCATGGTCGCACTGACGGTCGCGGAATTGTCGCGGCCGATGTCGACGCAGGTGCTCCACGAGGTGGCGGTGGTCAGCATGCAGGTGGCGGCCGCCACCGCGATGAGTACCGCCGCCGTCTGCGGCGCCTCGGCGGTGGCCGCGCTGAAGATGCAGATCGCCGCAAGCCCGTAGCCGACGATGCCCGGAATGCGACGGCCGGCGGCGAGGCCATACCGTTTCGCGATCTGGTCCGAGAAGAAGCCTCCCAGGAATTGCGTGGCGATGCTCAGCGCCAGCGGCAGCGCCGCCACCATGCCGAGATCGGCTTTCTCGAAGCCATGGCGCTTCATGAGATAGGTCGGCAGCCAGGTGATGCAGAAATAGAACGTGGCACAGTTGGGCATGTAGGCGATGCACAGCAGCAGCACATTGCGTTGTCGCAGCAGCCGGCTCCAGAAAGGCCAGCCGCGTGGATGCGGCGCCTCGGCCGGGCGATCGGCAACGATCAGCGCGAGCTCGGCCGCGTTGACCGCGGGGTGATCGGCGGGTTCATCGCGGAACCAGCGCTGCCAGGCGATCACCCAGACGAAACCGACGCAGCCGAACACCACGAGGATGGTGCGCCAGCTCATCTGCGCCAGCAGGACCGTGACGATGGCCGTGGTCGCAGCGGCCGACGCATAGGCGCCCGCGAAGAAGATGCCCTTGGCCGTGCCGCGATCTCGCCTGGGCACCCAGCGCGACATCACGCGCGCCACGCAGGGCCAGGCGCCGGCCTCACCGGCACCGAACAGGAAACGCGTCACCAGCAGCGAGACGTAGTTGAACGCGCCGGCCGTCGCGATGGTGAATATCGACCACCAGCTCACGATGCGTATCAGCACGTTCTTGGCGCCGCGGCCATCGGCCCAGCGCGCGGTGGGAATCTCGAAGATGGCGTACGAGAGGATGAAGGCGAAGAACACCCAGCTCATCCGCGCCTCGTCGAGCCCGAATTCCTCGGAGATCTTCGGCGCCATGGCGCCGATACAGGCCCTGTCCAGGTAGGTGACCATGGCCAGCAGGACCATGAAAACCACGACGACGTAGCGCGCGCGCGAGGCGCGTGGCGGATTCAGCAAGATGAGACCCCCCCGATCGGAGGACTTCATCTCACAATTCTTCGGGCAGGGGAAGAGTGCGCTTCAGAAGGTGCTGGACGCGGTGAGTGTCCACCAGGTGCCCGGCCGGAAATGCGACAGCTCGCGCAGCGCGAGCGGCTCGTTGCGGTCGGGCAGGTAAAACTGCCGGTCGCGCTTTTCGGTGTCGCTGGTGATGTTGTTCGCGGCCAGCTTGATCTTGAAGCCTTCGATGAAGGTGGTCTCGACGAAGGCATTGAGCATGCGCAGCTGGCGAAAGCTGTCGATCTCCCGCAGGCCGTAGTCGGTGTTCGCCGCTTCACTCTCGAAATGGAGCCCCCACGCCAGCTTCGACGCGGCGATGTCCTGGCGCAATTCCGCGGTCAGTTCATTCTCGGGAAAACTGCTGATGTCGCGTTTCGCACCCGTGATGGGATCGCGTACCTCGGCGTCCTGCAGTGTGCTGTTCACGCTGAAGGTTCCGCCGGGCAGCAGTCTCCCGAGCGGCACGCGCAGTGAGATCTGCGCGCCGATCACGCTGCCTTCACCGATGTTGCCGGGCGCATCGAACTGCGCCTCGGGTGGGCCCACGGGCACCAGGTCCACCACGTCGTCGAGGAAATGCTTGAAAAGCCGTACGCGCAGCGCGGCGTCGCCGGGGAAACGCAGGTCGGTGTCGAGTTCCACGGCCCAGGCGGTTTGCGGCCGGAGGTCGGGATTGCCGCCCTCGATGACGTCGTCGGCCAGCGCCGCGGTGGAGACGAAGTCCGTGAAGTCGAGCTGGCCCACGTCGCGGAACACACGCATCTGCAGCTGGTGCGGCCCGAACTTGCGCGTGAACTGCACGCGCGGTTTCACGTAGGTCAGCGACACGGACTGATCGGTGTCGCCGGTGAATTCCAGGCGCGATGTCTCGACGGCCAGGCGCGCGTCGAATGACCAGTGGCTGTCGAGCGGCGTGGCATAGGCCACGAAACCCTCGGCGCGTTTCTCTTCGACGCTGAGGTTGGCGTTGGGGATGTCGACGGGTACCGGTCCGTTCCCCAGGTCCGCCGTGAGCTCGGAGCTGCCATCCAGCGTGTTGATGGCCACTTCGCCGCCGGTCTCGAGCCGGCCGCGCGCCACGCTGCGCGTCAGCGTGCCGCGCACGATGGTTTCGCCGCTGTCCTGCTGCACTGCTTGCGCGTACACCGAGTCCTGCGCGCCGGTGGAATCGAAGTGGGTCGAGACCACGTCGTTCTCATAGTTCTTGCGCGTGGCCAGGCCAACGAGCTCGAGGTCCCAGGCGCCGACGCGCTGCTGCCAGTTGACGCCGAACTCGCCGGTCAGTGTGTCTTCACTGAAGGGCGCCTGCTCGTCTTCGATGAGGTCGCCTTCCGGAGAAGCGAGGCGCATGGACCACTGGTCCTCGTATTCCCGGTAGCCGACCTGCCCCGTCACGGTGAGTTTGCCTTCACCTGCGGGCAGCGAGGCCTGGCCATTCAGCGAGTATTCGCCGTTCCGATGCGGAACGGAGCCGCGCCCTTCGGCCACCGTGGCACCCGTGTCGTCGGTGACTTCGCGCACCGCGGGATTGGTGTGGTCATGGGTGTATGCGTTGGCGCCGATCGAATACTGCCGGTCTTCCTGGCGGCCACTCCAGGCGAAGTGTGCCGCGGGCATGGGTTTCTGTTCGTTGGTGACTTCCACGCCCGCATCCCAGGTGCCGTTGTTGGCGGTGCGTGTGCGCACCACGTTGGCCAGCACGGCAGCGCCCGAGGCGTCGCCCGCGACTTCTGCGCCGCGCAGGATTTCGATGCGCGAAACTTCGGCGGCCGGCACGCGTTCGAGCACGGCGCTGAGCGTCTGGCTCTTGGCCGACAGGCGTTCGCCGTCGATGAGCACATTGCCCACGGCGCCGGTGAAGCCGCGCAATTCCTCGTCACCCTGGTCGAATACGAAGCCCGGTGTCTGCTTGACCATGTCGAGCGCGGTGCGCGGTGCAAAGGCGCTGAAATACGCGGCGTCGTACACCACGCGGCCCCGGTCCGAGGCGGCCACCGGGTCCTGGGCCCACGCGGGCGTACAGGCCAGCATCGCGGTGGCCTGCAGCCAGGCGCGCACGTTCGACATTCAGATCTCCCTGGGGGCTTGGGCTACGCGGATTGGATCATTCGCGCGGCGAAGGGTTGGTCCGTTCGGCGCAAATAAAGTTCGTCGTGGCGCTAGTCGCTAATGGTTAGGCGCCAGCGAATCCAGGATGAGCACCAGCGTGTCCTTGAGATACAACTTGCCGGGTGTCGCCTGGCACATGGTCTCGGCTTCGGCCAGTGCCTGGGGCCATTTTTCGAGGTATTTATCCTCGACACCCTTCGGCAGCTTCTTGTCGAGCATGTAAACCCGCAGCGACAGCCACGGCATGATTTCGTGGCCCAGGTCGGTGCTGCCGCCCTGGTTGCGCAGCCGGTCGATCTCCCAGTTGAAGTCCTTGCAGGTGAGCTTGCGCACCCGCTCGATTTCACGCGGGATGTCCGGCGGCTTCATGAATGCCTTGAGCTGCTTCATGCGCGTCTTGGTCATCACGTCGACGCGGCCCCAGGCCTTGGCTTCCACGGGCTGCGCGTCGTCATCAAGGGCCGGCAGGAATTTCTTTTCCTTGATGAAACTGATGGCGACGGCATCGGCTTGCTCGTTGTCGCTGGAACGGGTCACCGTCGCTTCCTTCACCGAGCCATCCGCGGCCACCGTGACCTCGACGAATACCGTGAAGTCGCCGCCGAGCTCGGGGATATTGACCAGCGTTTCGCTGGGTTTGCCGCCGGTGACGACGATGGGCTCGATGGGCCCTCGTTGCGCCATGCCGGTCAACGGCAGCAACAGCAGCAATGCGGCGGCGCGAAAGAATCTGCACGGTTCACGACGATTCATGCGGGCCCCATGCTAACAGTGGCTTGCGCGCCCTGTCAGTGAACGCTTACCGGCGTTGGTCGGCCGGGGCTCGTCACATGGGGCGCACGCCGCTGTGCTCGAACATGCCGACATGATCAGGTGCATGGATGATCGCACCGCAGGATCACGACGCCGCACTGCTGGAGGCCGGCGGATTGCCAGCCGTCGTGATCCGGAACAAGGAAAAAATCCTCGACCAGTTCTGCAAGCGGGCACAGCAGTCACTGGATTCGGCCCGGGGCGAGTCGCACCCCGTGCTCATCGATACCTTGCCCGGCTTCATCACGCGAATCGCGCTGGCGCTCGCGGGCGACAGTTATGGCGAATTCGCGTCGCAGTACACCAACATCCCCCTGCAGCATGGCAACGAGCGCGCACGCTTCACGAACTACTCGCTGACCGAGATGCTGCGGGAGTACCAGTTCCTGCGCGAAATCATCGTGGACATACTGCGCGGCGAGGCGGACCCGCAACCCGCCGACTGGAGGATCGTGCATCTTTCGCTCGATGAGGCCATGTCCGAAGCGGCCACGTCCTTCATCGCGGTGCAGGACGGCGTGCGCGAAATGTTCACCGCGGCGCTCACCCACGACTTTCGCGGCCCGCTGGCGGGCGCGTTGAACCATCTGGAAATACTGCGGCGCGAAACCGACGGGGCCGAGCGCGAGCGACGTGCAGCCCGGGTGTCGCAGAACCTGAACCGCCTCGCCATCATGATTTCGAACCTGCTGGATGCCAGCCGCATCAACGCCGGCGAACGCATGCCCTTGGCGCCGGATTCCTTCGAGCTGGTCGCGCTGCTCCAGGAAGTCGTCGCCGACCTCGACTCGCGCGAGCGCCGGCGCATCTCGCTCGATCTGCCATCGCGTATCGATGTCTTCTGGGACCAGGAGAAGATCCGGCGCGCGTTTTACAACCTCCTGGACAATGCCCTCAAGTATTCGCACGGCGAGGGCCGGATCACCATTCGCGCCGTGCCCACGCACGGACGCGTGCACGTATCGGTGCACAACTTCGGCGACGCAATCCTCCCGGAGGACCAGAAGACCCTGTTCCAGCCTTTCCGGCGCACGGCGGAGGCCGAACTGAGCGGCAAGGCGGGCTGGGGCCTGGGACTGGTGCAGGTGCAGGCCATTGCGGAGGCCCACGGGGGCGTCGTCAGCGTCGAAAGCACCACGGAGAACGGCACGACGTTCACGCTGGACCTCGTCCAGGACATCCGCGAATTGACGAAGTCGTAAGCGCGCGGCGCTTGAGGTAGGGTTTCCGCACGATGGCCAGGCTCGAAAACAATCCGCTCGAAGCCCCGTCGAAGGAATTCACGGTGAAGCGCCTGCTCGCCACCGCGCTGGCCGACGTGCGCCAGGTGAAGTGCCGCGGCACCTGCCGGCATCGCAGCGCCGAGGAATGCGCCTCGCAGACACACCTGGTTTTCCCGTTTCGCGGTGTGTACCTGCGCCACGTGGGTGACGACCAGGCGGTGGCCGACGCCAACCACGTGCTGTTCTTCAATCGCGGCGAGGGCTACCAGGTGAGCCATCCGGTGGCCGGTGGCGACACCAGTCTCGTGGTCAGCCTTCCCGAGGAACTGCTGGCCGAGCTCACGCCGGCTGCGCTTTGCAACCCGGGCGACGAAATCACCTTCAACCTGCAGCACCTGCGCATCGACGCACGCGCGCAGGCGCTGGTGATGCTGCTGCGGCACTCGCTGGAAAACCACAGCATCGAAACGCTCGAGGCCGAGGGCCTGTCGCTGACGCTGGTCTCGCGCGCCATCGGGCCGCGCACGGCGCGGGCTTCGGGCGCGACCTACGCGCGCCGCCGCCTGGTCGATCGAGTGAAAGTGTTGCTGGCAAGTGACTTGTCGCGTCGCTGGACACTGGCCGAGATCGCCTCGGAGATCGGCGGCTCGGCGGTGTATCTCACGCAGGCCTTCCAGCAGGTGGAAGGCCTGCCGCTGTATCGATACCAGCTGCGCCTGCGGCTGGCGCGTGCACTGGACCTGATCGCCGAACGCGACGACCTCTCCGGCCTGGCGCAGGATCTCGGCTTCTCGAGCCACAGCCATTTCACGGCTGCTTTCCGCCAGTCATACGGCATGACGCCGTCGGAATTCCACTCGAGCGTGAGCAACGCCTAAAGATTTCGACAGCCGCCGCCTGGCGCCGATGGTCTCCTGTGTACGCCCGGAGTGCGGGCGAATCTGGAGAGAGCCGTGACCAAGAAGACCTGTGCCTGCTGCGATTACCCGCTGGAACCCAACTCCACCATCAAGGTGAAGATCGGCGGCAAGGACGTCGAAGTCTGTTGCGAGGAGTGCGCGGACAAGCTGCGCGCGGCCAGCGAAAAACAGAAAAAGAAGGCGTGAGGAAATCCAGTACGGGCGGCGGGCTCCGCCGCTCGCCGCCCGGCTGGCCATGTCCGCTGGATGCCACTTCCAAATCAATGACTTGCAGAAACTTGCGGCGCGCCCGCGACGTGCGGGAAAAAGTCTCGTTTTGAACGTGCTTACGGGGCGGCCCGGTTGCCCGGACGAGCCGCGCGCGGCGACACTGCACTTGCGATTCGTTCATGCGCGGCCAGACAACGAAAAAAATGGCGGCTGCGATCACCTCCGGGGCGTTCAAGTGAGTTCGTTTTCCTATCTACCGCTGACATTCACGACTCTGTTCCTGCTGGCCGCCAGCCTGCTGCTCGGCCTGATCCGCTGATTCACCTGCCGCGACTTTTTTCGTAGGACGCCGCCACGGCGGTCTCGTCCTGCGCGGGCAATTTTCCGCGCGCTGCAAGCTTGTTAGCTTGTGCCCACCCTGATGGCCGGCCAGGCGTGTTCCCACGACACTACACGCGCTACCACCACGAGTTGCCCGGAACGTTCTGGCCGGCTGTTGGGGACCACCCAAAAACAAGAAATCCGGCACCTCTGCATTTCCCGTAATTGCGATAACGCTAACACGGGGCGTATGGTCCGCTGGCGCGTCGAGGTTTTACGCGGAGGGACACGCGTAGTTCGTAAACCTTTTTGACGAGGGGGACATTCCATGAACATTCGAACGGCCGTTCGCGGCCGACGGCTTCCTTTTGTCTTCGCGATTTGCGCGGCGTTGTGGTGGTCCGCACAGGCGGGCGCGCAGATCGCCGCCGGCAAACCGAAATACCTGGGCAACATCACCGGCAACAGCGTGCCGTCGAACTTCGGCACGTACTGGAACCAGGTGACGCCGGAGAACGCCACCAAGTGGGGCTCGGTGGAGGGCACGCAGAACCAGATGAACTGGTCGGGGGCGGACGCGGCGTACAACTGGGCGCAGCAGAACGGTTACAAGTTCAAGTTCCATACCTTCATCTGGGGCGCGCAGTACCCGGGCTGGCTCACCAACAACGGCCTCACGCAGGCGCAACAACGCGCCGAGATAGAACAGTGGATGCAGCTGGCCTGCCAGCGTTATCCCAACACCTGGGCCATCGACGTGGTCAACGAACCCATCAAGACGCCGCTGCCGTTCACGGCCGCACTCGGCGGCACGGGATCGACCGGCTGGGACTGGGTGATCACCGCGTTCACGCTGGCGCGGCAGTACTGTCCCAACGCCAAACTACTCATCAATGAATACGGCACCGAGAACGATCCGCCGGTACGCAATACCTACAAGACCATCATCAACTTGCTGAAGACCCGCGGACTCATCGACGGCATCGGCATCCAGGCGCATTACTTCAACATCGACAACATGAACCGCGCCGCGGTCACGACGATGCTGAACGACTACGCCACGCTGGCGCTGGACGTGTACGTGTCGGAACTCGACATCGTGGCCAACAACACCGAGGCGGGGCAGCTCGCGAAGTACCAGGACGTGTTCCCGGGATTCTGGGAGCACGCCTCGGTCAAGGGCGTCACGTTGTGGGGTTACATCGTGGGCCAGACCTGGCGCGATGGCACCGGCATCGTGAACAGCAATGGCACCGAGCGCCAGGCCATGACCTGGCTCAAGAGTTACGTGGCCGGCACCGGCGGCGGCGACACGCAGGCGCCGAGCACGCCCGGTGGACTCACCGCGTCGTCGACCACCAGCAGCTCGGTGTCACTGGTATGGACCGCATCCACCGACAATGTCGGCGTCACGGGCTACCAGGTATTGCGCGCGCCGGGCGCGAGCGGCGGTACGTTCGCGCAGGTGGGCACCTCGACCACGCCGTCGTTCACCAACAGCGGGCTCACCGCCAGCACTACCTACCGCTTCCAGGTGCGCGCGGTCGACGCCGCGGGGAACACCTCGGCGGTGTCCAACACCGTGACCGCGATGACCCAGGGGGGCGGCGGAGACACGCAGCCGCCGACGGCGCCTGCCAACCTCGCGGGCACGACGACGAGCAGTTCGGCATCACTGACCTGGAGCGCTTCCACCGACAACGTGGGAGTCACGGGTTACCAGATCCTGCGCGCGCCGGGTGCGAGCGGCGGCACGTTCGCGCAGGTGGGCACGTCGACCACGACGTCGTTCACCAACAGCGGGCTCAGCGCGAGCACCACCTACCGTTACCAGGTTCGCGCCACCGACGCGGCGGGCAATGTGTCGGCGGTGTCGAACACGGTCACCGCGGTGACGCAGTCCGGTGGCGGTACGGGCGGTACCTGTTCCATCACGCCGACGGTGCAGACGCAATGGCAGACCGGTTACGTCATCGAACCGGCGCGCGTGACCAACACCGGCACCGCGCAGATCAACGGCTGGACGGTGACGTTCACGTTGCCGGCGGGTCACAGCATCGTGGGCTCGTGGAACGCCGTGCTCACGGTGAGCGGCCAGACAGTCACCGCGCGTAATGTGTCGCACAACGGCACGTTGGCGCCGGGAGCCAGCGGCACCTTCGGCTTCCAGGTGAGCCGTCCGAACGGCAACACGCAGCTGGCAGGCGGCTATGCCTGCGCATCGCCATGAACAAGGCGCCCGTGAACAGGGAGATATCGGCCTTTTCCGACAAAGCACCCGGCAGGAGAGCGACGTGATCGGGAATCGGGATGCTGAATACTCGGTGGGCGGCGCCAGGCAATCACGCCTGGCGCTGCCCGTTCATTCCATGAAACCCACTCTCATCACCATCGTTTGCGCCACGTTGATCGCCGTCGGCACGGCGCATTGGCTCGACGCGGCCGAAACGCCGCCCAAGCAAACGCCGTACAAGAGAGTTCCGTATCCCAAGGCCACGCCACCACCCCCGGCGGTGAACGTGTTCGAGCCCGCCAAGGATCCGGCGCCAACGGCAGAGGAAATCGAGCGGGCGGCTCGCGACCACGATGACATGCTGGTGCGGGAGATCGAACGCGCGCTGGCGGCGCGCGATCCGCAGCGGCGCGAGACCGTGTTCACGTTCCTGCTGCCGGAACTGCTGCAGTTCGATTCCGCGCGCGTCGTCGAGATGGTGAAGAAGCAGGAGCCGGGCGAGGCGCGGGATGCGTTGCGGACCGAAGTCGCACGCCACTGGATCATGCGCGACGTCGACGCCACGGTCGGCTGGATGAAATCGCTGCAGAACGAGGCCGAGCGGCGCGACGCGGCAGAGGCCGCGGTGTCCACGTTGTCGGCGGCCGCGCCCGACCAGGCCATCGCGGTGGCCGAGGAATTCGGTGTCGGCCGCCAGAATGGCTATCTCGAACACCTGGCGCAGATCTGGGCCGAGTCGGACCTGCCGGCGGCCGAGGCCTGGGCACGATCCCAGCGGGACAATCCGCAGTCCGCACCACTTCGAGCGCGCATCGATGCGGTTCGCATGGCGCAGTCCCAGCGAGAAGACAATAGCGGCGGCGACGAGCAGTAGACAGGCTGGCCGGTACCGGGCGCCGGCGCGCGAGGTTAGACTGCGCGCGCCATGAAAAAACTCAAAACACTTGTCTTGTTAGCGTGCGCCGCACTGGCCACGGCTGCCGCCTGCGCGCAGGTCCAACCGCAGGCGGCGGCTCCCGCGAAGGCTGCAAAGCAATCCGGCTTCGTGAAGGTCAAGGGCCGGCACTTCGAGCTCGACGGCAAGCCCTATTACTTTGCCGGCGCCAATCTCTGGTACGGCATGTACCTGGGATCGCCGGGCTCCACCGGCGATCGCGCCCGACTGCTGCGTGAGCTCGACGACCTGGCCGGCAAGGGCATCCGCAACCTGCGCGTGCTCGCGGTCTCCGAAGCCAGCACGCTCAAGCGCGCCGTGACGCCCGCGGTGATGCAGGCGCCGGACAAAGTCGACGAGACGTTGTGGCAGGGCCTCGATTTCCTGCTCGACGAAATGGCCAAGCGCGACATGAAGGCCGTGCTGTATCTCAACAACTTCTGGCAATGGTCGGGCGGCATGTCGCAGTACATCGCCTGGTTCAACGGCAAACCCGTCATGGATCCGGACGTCACCGGCGACTGGAATGCCTTCATGGACAACTCGGCGTCGTTTTATCGGGAACCGCAGGCCCAGCAGGCGTACCGCCGGGTCATCGAGCGGCTGGTGAAGCGCCGCAACTCGCTGAATGGCCGCTCCTATTCGATGGACCCGACCATCATGTCCTGGCAGCTGGCCAACGAGCCGCGGCCGGGCAGCGATGCACATGCACGCCCTCACTTCGACGTATTCACGAAGTGGGTGGACCAGACCGCGGGTTACATTAAGAAGCTGGCGCCAAAGCAGTTGGTGAGCACCGGCAACGAGGGATGGATGGGAAGCGCGGGTTCGCGCGAGCTGTTCGAGCGCGCGCACCAGACGCCGAACGTCGATTACCTCACCTTTCACATGTGGGCGCCCAACTGGTCGTGGTTCAACCCGAAGCAGGCCGCGGCCACCTACGACGCGGCCTGGAAGCAGATGCAGGACTACCTGCACTGGCACATCGACACCGCCAACCGCATGGGCAAACCCATCGTGCTCGAGGAGTTCGGCATCAATCGTGACGAGGGTTCCTTCGAGGCCTCCGCGACGACGGTGTACCGCGACCGCTTCTACAAAGAGATCTACGCGCTGCTCGAAAGCCGCGCGGCGGCCGGCGACGCCATCGCGGGCTCGAACTTCTGGGCCTGGGGCGGCGAGGGACGCACGAAGAACGCGGATTTCATGTGGAAGGCGGGTGACGGCTTCGTCGGTGATCCGCCGCAGGAGCCGCAAGGGTTGTACTGCGTGTTCGACTCGGACGCCTCGACCATCGCCATCATCCAGGCGCACGCCGGCCGCATGGCCGGGATCAAGCCGGCGAAATAAGGTCAGGAGTTACGCGAGGAGGCGCTGGCGGCCGCGGTCGTGCCGGCGCCGGTCCAGCGGTCGAGCATGTTGCGCAACGCGGTCAGCGAGAACGGCTTGGCGAGATAGTCGTCCATGCCGGCCGCGACGCAGGCCTCGCGGTCACCGGGCATGGCGTTGCCCGTCAGCGCCACGATGGGCACGCGCCGTCCGCCGTTCTCGGCCGCCCGGATGGCGCGCGCCGCCGCCAGGCCATCCATGATGGGCATCTGGCAGTCCATGAGGATCACGGCGAGTTCGTCTTCGGCCACTGCCGCGGCCACGCCTTCGCGGCCATTCGACGCAGTGATCACGTCGAAGCCCAACATGTCGAGCATGGCGCGGGCCATTTCCTGGTTCACGGCATTGTCTTCGACCACCAGCGCGCGGCCGCGCGAGCCGCTCATCGGCAGGGTGCGCATACGCGTACTGAGTGCATTGTCGGCGGGCGCGGCGCAGGCCAGGAGGTCACCGGTGCACAGCGGTTTCACCACGCAGCGGGTCACGCCGGTGAGCGGTGTGGAGTCGGCGTCCGGCGGCAAAAGTGCGATGACCTCGATCTGGCGAGGGCTGGCGGCGGCTCGCAGCCCGCTCGCCGCATGCTCCAGCTTCTGCGCCGCGCTGGCGTCGAGGAACACCTGCACGCGCCTGATCGGCGGAGAGAAATCACGCAATGCCTCGATCGCCTCGACCACCGAGTCGACGCTGATCACATGGGCGCTGAGCGCCGAGACCGTGTCGCAGACCGCGGTGCGGATGACCGGGTGCACGCCGATCACCAGCGCGCCCACGTCGGCGGCCGGCGCGGCCGGGACCACCTCGATGGGCGGCACGCCGGCGGGAACCACGAAGGAGAAGCGGCTGCCCTGGCCCGGCTCGCTGGTCAGCGCCATGTGGCCGTGCATGAGCTCGACGATTTGCCGGCAGATGGCGAGGCCAAGGCCCTTTCCAGCACAGTGGGATCCGAAGCTTGGAATTCACGTGACTTGAAGTCGCGGC
>JADMIO011851724.1_pt1 | contig 63549 bp, 53 predicted proteins | sample 8958161 | NCBI WGS metagenome assembly JADMIO01 (sample SAMN16585339, study PRJNA669376) | soil metagenome | isolation source: Crop rotation soil | place: USA: Cullars Rotation, Alabama | collected 2011
CCGCGACTTCAAGTCACGTGAATTCCAAGCTTCGGATCCCACTGTGCTGGAAAGGCGCATGATATCGCCAGTGCGCTCGTCGGTGGTCAAATAATAATATGGCCGCCAATGTGCCGCCTGGCTGATTCGGGCCTCTTTTGAGCCGCAGCCCCATTTGACGACATTATGCCGCGAACCGAATCCGGCGAGCGGCCCGAGCGAATAGACGTTGGTCTCGCTCGTGTTTCGCGTGTGAGCTTCGGCCATTCGGAACAATTCACCGCTGCCGTTGCGCAGAAAGCTGTACCAAAGCCAAAGCGGTGCACCCAACTCGGTATTGTCCCACGCATGGCCGCCCCAGTCGTAATGCCAGATGTGACGGGCGGCCGAATAGGAATGCATGAAATCGCCGTAGTGCCAGAAACCGTACCACTTACGCGACTCGACTTGTTTACGATAGTAATCGAGAACGGCTGCAAGGCCTTCTTCAATACCTTTTTTAAAGGGCGTCGAGCGATCAGGCAGACTCCAGACGCCAAAGACACCGGTCGAATGAATATATTCGGGCGACGCGGCAAGCAAAGGCAATTCCGCACCGGCACGCGACATAGCGACGGCAGCGGCACGTGTCGGCAGTTTTCCAGCGGTCGGGTATAAAGTTATTTCGCTGGTACGCGATACCCCGTGGGCGGTACTCAAGCCCGGCTGGACGTCTTCGTACGATGCGTCCAGACCGTGAGCCACAATATCGTAATGCCGCATGTCCATCTGCGGCCCGTCGGGCGACCAGAGCCATGCAGTCAGGCTCGCATCGGCTGTGCTCGCTTTATTGACTTCGAGCGAAGCGGGATAGGACTGCCAGAAATTTTTGACGCTTACGCCCAGGCCGCCGGTCAGGTCGCCGAGATATGCGTAACCGGAAGCGCGGCCGCCGGCGTGGGATGATAGCCACGTACTTTTCGGATTTGTGCGTTTTACGATCGTAAATCCGTCGGGGCTGGCCTGTATCAATTTGAAATCGTCCCAGATCGCGTTTTTGGCAAAAATCGGATTTCCGTCGAACTTTTCACCGGTTTCCTGTGCGCGGTTTCCACCGCCGGGCTGAAGCGGTTCCGACCAGACTCCTCCATCGGCTGCCGTAAATCGGACGGTCCGGTTTCGCGGCTCGTCGCGTAAAGGGACGGCAAAACGAAGGCCCAGGCCGCGAACGAAATCGACCTCCTGGTCGCCGTCGAAGGTTATCGTATGGACAACTCGAATCGCAGTCTGCCCCGTATAAAAATAAAACCGGAGCGAAAAAGGAAGCCATTCGCGGCGCGAATTCACGCCTTTATGAACGCCGTCGACTTTTACAACAGCCCGGACAGGGCCGGATTGTTCGACGGTTATTTTTTTGACCTCGCTTAGAAAACGCTGACGCGGAGGCGAGTCTTCGTGATCGGTTTTGGGCCCCTTTTGCAAAATGGAAACAAGTTGTCCCTTACCGGTTATCGATGTCGGTCCGATCTTAATAGATTCGATCAGATCCGGACCCGTTGACCCCAAAACACATTCGATCGCTCCGGTATTTACTGTAACTTTCGCCCCGTTTTTTTGGACCGTTACATCGCCTGTTTTTTCCGATTTTCCGGGACTCAACGAAAAAGCCTCCGCCGCACCGGCCGCAACGACGGTCGCAAAACCGGCCCACTTGATCGACCCGTCCGGCCAATATGCGAGCGGCCAGGATTGGAGTGGTAACCGCTTAACTCCGGCGGTCAAAATAAAATCGTCGCCGCGTTTTACCGCACCCCTGGGCCACGGCACCCCAAAGCTTACACCACTGTCTACGTGAAGCGGTATTTTGTCGAGAAGGTTTAGCGCAACGTCGATCTCTGCCGGCCCGGATGCCATTCGGGCCGCAGCAGAATTTTCGGCAAAAGCGGCCCCTGACTGCCCGATTCCCGCGGTTATGACCGCCGCCTTTACAAAATCACGCCGGGTTACTGTTGAGTTTTCCGGTTTGCTGCTTTCTGGCTTCATAAATTTCATGACCTCCTGCCAATGCGACCTTTGAATTGCCCGGAGAAAATTAAAGTTCGTTTTGCGAAAAATTATAACCAATGTAGGGCCGCGACGTACAGCAGACTGTTAGTCCGCTGCTGCTTTCGTACCACAGACTGTTAGTCTGTGGCGAAACGAGCGAGTCAGCGGGAATAGCCAAACGGGGAAACACGCCAACGAAAAAAAGCAGGCTAACAGCCTGCTTGCCGGAAACTCAAGCTAACAGCGCTTGGGTATGAAAAAGCAACAGGCTAACAGCCTGTTGTACGGGTGTTACCAGATCTGGCAGAATTTTTCGCGGACCATTTTCTGGCCTTGTTTGCATCCGAACGCGCTGGCGAATTGCGGCATGTTTGAGAGCGGTCCGTTTACACGCCATCGCTGGTGTGAATGCGGGTCGGTCAGGACCTGGTTTCGCTCAAACTGCGGCGTCGATTTAGCCGCCCAGACTTGTGCCCAGCCGAGGAAGAACCTTTGTTCGGGCGTAAAGCCGTCGATCTTGCCCTGCGGATGTTTTTTCAAGGCTTCCATGAGGGCGGTGTAAGCGATATTGAGACCGCCGAGATCGCCGATGTTTTCGCCAAGCGTCAAAAGGCCATTTACGGTCAGGCCTTTTTGGACTTCGAAACCATTGAACTGATCGACGACACACCGAGCACGTTCCTCAAATTTTGCCCTGTCCTCGGCCGTCCACCACGATTTCAGGTTGCCTTCGGCGTCGTACTTGCTGCCCTGATCGTCGAAGCCGTGAGAGATCTCGTGGCCTATCACGGCCCCGAGGCCGCCGTAGTTGATGGCATCGTCCGCTTTAAAATTGAAAAAAGGCGGCTGAATGATTCCGGCCGGAAGCGTTACATCGTTATTGGACGGAGAATACGACGCATTTACGATCTGCGGATTGAAGCCCCAGCGGGTCTTGTCCGTCGGTTTTCCGATGTCTTGAACGTTTCGCGCCACCTGGAACGCGCCGGCGCGAAGCACATTCTGCGCATAATTATCGCGAACTACCGTAAGGCCTTTATAGCCCCGCGGGTGTTCGTTGACGCCGATTTTACGTTTATACGCGGCAAGTTTCGCCAGGGCCTTGACCTTGGTTTCGGCGCTCATCCAGGTTAGGCCCTGGATGTGCGATTTCATTGCGGAGAAAAGGTCGTCCATCATTTCATTAGCACGTGAGCGGGTCTGCGGTGTGAATTCCAGTTTGGCAAATTCCTGTCCCACTGCTTCGCCCACTGCCTGGTCAGTCGCTGTCGCGCATTGCTTCCACCTTTCCTGCTGTTCGGGCGTGCCCTGCATAAACTTGCCGTTGAATTCGAAGCTCTCATCGCGAAAAGCCTTTGGCAGAGTGTTTGCCGCCGAATTCAGGACGTTCCAGCGAAAATACGTTTTCCACGTTTCAACGGGAACATCGGCGAATGCCGCATTAACTTCCTTGAAAAACTCGGGCTGCGTGAAGTTAACCTCCGTGACGGCCGGAATTCCGCGCGTTTTCAGGTAATCGGCAAGCGAAAAATTGGGAATAATCGCCTGGGCATCCGACATCGAAATTTTGTTGTAATTTTTGTCCGGGTCGCGGAGGTCGGCGGGCGATTTCGACGCATTTGCGAGACGCATCTGAAGATCCATTACCATTTTGGCATCAGCCGAGGCTTGGTCCGGCGATTCGCCGAGCAGCTTGAACATGCTTGTCATGTGGTCGACGAATTTGGCGCGGATTTCAGTCGATCTCGCGTCGGTGCGGACATAATTATCACGAGCAAGGGAAAGCCCGCCCTGGCTGGCGTTTAATATGACGATATTACTGTTTTTCTGGTCGGGCCGGCCGCCGATATTGAACAGGGCGGGGACCCCGCGTTTGTGAAGCAGGGCGATTTCCCGCTTAACGTCTTCCATCGTATTTATCTTGCCGATTTCAGCGAGAACCGGATCGATTGCAGAAGTTCCCGCCTTTTCGATTGCAGCTTCATCCATGCACGAAGCGTAAAAATCCCCGATCAACTGAGCATCACTGCCCGGCGTGGATTTTGCTGCCGAGGCTTTTTCGAGGATCTCGTGAATGACATCGCGGTTTGCTTCAGCCAGTATCGTGAAGCTTCCCCAACGAGGCTGCGAGGCGGGCATCGGCGTATTTTTGACCCACGACCCGTTTGCAAAATCAAAGAAACTTTCGCAAGCGTCGGCCGAACGGTCGAGACGCGTCAGGTCGAAGGCAGCCGACTGCGCCATCGCCCCCGAATAGAAGGAAAGCGCCACCACAGTCGCCGTAAGAAAACGAAAACATTTACTAAACATTTTTGAAACTCCTGAAAAGAAATATCTGTTTTTTAATTATTACGCACGTAATAGGAAAAGTGTATTACCGGCGTGCCCTCAATTTACGAAACAGGCTCAAAAGTTTCAGTTATACGCTCTCGGAGTTCGGCGGCGAGGGCTTTTCGGTCGTCGGAAATTATCGGCTCTTTACCAAAAATAAGGATCGCCGTATATTCGCGTATTTTGAACAGCTCCCAGAGGTGAGCAAAAAAACTGATTTCTTCGCCCCAACAGACCACCTTGTCCGTTTGAATTCCGGGAGGCGCCTTATATGTTAGCGATACGTAAGAAACCGGAACGCCCCCGCGGGCTGCAAATTCGAGAAATGACGAGTTAAAAGGCAGGACTGTATGGCCGGCCGTGCTGGTACCTTCGGGAAATACGATAACGCCTTCGCCGGCATCGAGCCGCCTTACAATTTCTTCGCCGGCCCGAGGTATATCGCGGCGGTTCTGGCGGTTGATGAAAATCGTACCCATATCGCGAACGATTCGCCCGGCCAGAAACCAGCTCTCGACCTCTCCCTTAGCAACAAAAATTCCCTTTGCGGCTTGTCGGATAGCAGCGATGTCCGTGTAACTCAAATGATTGCAAACCAGGAAGAAAGGCGGTTTTGGCGGATTTCCGATTACCTCGATCTTCATTCCGGAAAGCCAAACGAAACTTTTGGTCCACAGATGAAAAATCGTTTGCCGCCAATGAATTTTATTCGGAATAAAAACACGCGCGACAAAAAATATCGCGTACAGGCCGAGAGTAAATACAAAAAAGAGAACAATTTTTATTGAGGCTCGAATGGTTTTCAACGGATGATGGCGGCGGCGGAATTAAGTTTTTTCGATTTTTTTGAAATTGTATCGCAACAGGAAGCGAATCGGCAATGGTTTCGAATCGCGGTACGCGGGGCGCCACTGCATTTTTCGGACCGCGTTTTCGACCGATTCGTCGAGGCCGTAGCCGGCCCAGCGGGCGATCTGCGTCCGGCGAATGGTCCCGTCGGCTTCAAGATCGACGAGAATTTCTACGGTTGCTCTGACGTTATAAAAGGCGGCTTCGGCCGTGTATTCCGGTCGGCGGCGGCTGTAGGGAATAGGGGCTTTGAAATTTTTTGCGGCGGGTGAGTTATCCTCCGGCACCGCTTCGATTTCGGGTTCTGTTACGATGGCTGATTCCGCCCTCCGAGCCGCAATTATTTTTTCCGTAATTTTTTCGACCGAGGACGCGGCCGAGTCGAGCAACCGGTTTTCGGCCAGAGCCGGTTTTAACGCGTCAAATCGTGGCAGGTCCCAGAGAATAAGCCGGCCGGAACGCGAGCTGACAAGGAATGCTGCGGCGTTTGCCTCGTAATATTCAGGAATTTGATAGGCGCTCCTGCGAAGTAATGAGGGAGTTATCATTAAGAAATAATCGCAACCGATCGCGGCGCCGATCTTTTTCGACTCGTCAGAGGTCATATTTAAAGGATTAACAGGAGCGGTCGCCCGAAATGCTGCCGCGGCCAGGTCTGGGTCGAGTACGGTGTATTTTTTAGCAATTTCTTCGGTAAGGCGTTCGGCGTACCGAAGTGCGATCTCTGATTTTTCGAGGTTTAAGACGGCGAGTTTTTGGGCCGGTACCGCTAGTACGCAGCCGACTAGAAAAACGCCGAGAACAGAAACTATTTTATGAATGCCGCGCATTGCGTTAATTCAAGCTAAGCAGCTTTAATCTAGAAGCCGTGGTAGAGTTTCTCAATCCGGTCTTTTAATTCCGCCGGAAAGCAAAGCCGGTGAATCGTATATCCTTCCTGCAGCCCGCGGACGGCCGAGCTGACGGTCGAAATCTCGCAAAGTTTAGGACGCGCAAATCCTTGCTCGACAAAAATAAGATTTTTTGGATTCGCCGCGTTTTTGCCGTAAAAAGCATACGGCACGTCACCCGCTTTGTCCTCTACTACATAGTAACCGGGGTCAAGGCCGGCTTCCTCGACCGCCATGCGTACGCCGGAAATGAAATCGGCCTGCTCATTTTCCGGCATGTCCAGGTCAAACGCCTTGAATAGCCGCCGGTTCAAAAACCTGTCTGCAAGATCCGAAAGAATGTGATCGTCGGAATGCCGCCAACATTTTATCGCGAACAGAACGTCGGTGTCGTCGATTTCGAAATGGCGCATAAGGCTCATTTTTTCACCGCGAAGCACGCGGTCCATCGGCGAACCGGGAGGCAGGCCGGACGCCGCGCCGTTATTCACGCAATAAAACGCCCGGCGGAGAAGCACTTTCAGCACCGCCTCAGCCGCACGTAAAGACCGGTGAAAATACACCTGGCGAAACATGTAATAGCGGGCCTGCAGGTAGTCCTCGACCGCATAAATGCCGGGCGCCGAGACATATAAAAAATCCTTTTCCTCGTCGATTTCGACCGATTTTATTATCCATTCGAGATCGAAAATGCCGTATTTCGCGCCCGTCATCAGCGAATCGCGCAGCAGGTAGTCCATCCGGTCCGCGTCGAGCTGCGACGAGACGATCTGGCCCAGGGCCCGCGGGCGAAAATCGCCTTTTATGACCGATGCGACATTTTCCGCCAAGTTTGACGAATATTCGGCCAAAAGGCGGCCGATTTTAGTCTCGCGGCTTAAGACGGCGGAAACAGTAAATTCTTCATGATGAAAATCCAGAATCCCCTCAAAAACATGCGAAAAGGGCCCATGGCCAATATCGTGAAGCAATGCCGCAATGCGCACCGCGGTCTGAACTTCCTCCGGTATTTCGTACCCCGTCCGAAGCTTTGCAACCAACCGCGCCGCCAGGTGAAATACACCCAGCGAATGCGTAAACCGGCTGTGCTCGGCGCCCTGATAGGCAACAAAGGCCAACCCGAGCTGCCTGATTCGCCTGAGACGCTGGAATTCGGGAGAATCGACAAGCGAAACCACCAGTTTCCCTTCACGAGAATCCGTATTGACGCGAATAATGTTATGTACCGGGTCGCGGTAGATTCTTTCCATTACAAACGGGAATTCGCCATAATAACTTCTGTTAGATCTTCAAAGTATTATCGTTTAATCAGCGCGTTTTCGGGAAATCCGAGGACGCGTTACAAAGACAAAAAAAGAGGCTGCCCAAATAGACAGCCTCATAAAGTCCTCCTGACGGAAGATTAGAACATAAATTTAAATCCGAAGCGGATATAACGTTTTGCCTGGTACGCACTGGGCAATCCGTAAATAGCATTCCGGTTAGATGCGGCATCAAGAGTATTGAGTGCCGTCACGACTCTCGGATCCTTATTCAGAATCGCATTCTGGAACTGCGTTGCGAAAGCAAAACCAGGAGCATTGTAATCGTAATTTGCGATAACCGCGTCGGCCGCAAGAACCGGGTTTATCCAGCGTTGCGGATTAAAGGCCGTAACTGCGTTCTGGTTGAATACATTATTCGCGGTTGCATCGAAGACGACCTTAAATCTGCCGTCATTTCCGAATTTGTATGCATGAGATATGCCGAAGTCGGTTTGTGTGAAGGTTGGGGTGCGTCCCATATCTCCACGAGCCTTCCATACGACGTACGTCGTTTCCACCTCAACGGCCGTAGTCTGCGGGGTACCACTCTGAGCGACCGTGAAGAACGAAAACTCGGTCGAGTTCGTTTTGCTTCCCCTCCAGTCAAATGTGTAGCCGCCGTAGGCTTTGAAAACGTGCGGACGGTCGGTCGCGAGCGGGCCGTAATCGTCATCACCAAATGCTGTGAATCCATTAATAGCCCAATCGAAGAACCGGTTTACGCCCGGCGACGAACGGGTTGCCGACGATCCGTCGAGTGAACCGCCGTCAAAGTAGTCGGAATTTGCCAAACCTGCATAGTTACCGCGAAGGCGGCTATAAGTGTAGTTGGCGCTAAAATAGTAGTTCTTCGAGAAGCGTCTGGTGATACCCATCTCAACCGCCATGTATTGACGCCGAGCCTTAGCATGCTTGGTGATACCAAAATTAGTACGCTGCTGAAGAGCGACGCCTAATCCCGGATTACCGATCGTGTAGTATTCGTTCAGGCCATTGTCGACATACCCGATATCTTCGATACCGCTAAGAAGCTTCTTATTAGTATAGCGGCCTGATAAAACGTAATTGCCCCAAATCTCGGTCTCGAGGCCGACAGTGATTTCCCGCTGCTTGAACGGGTTGAGGTCCGGTTCGACCCCGACTAAAGGCACGCCTACTAGTTGCTGATAGGTTGACGCCGGGAGGTTCGAAGGGATGCGAAAATCCACTTCACGCTGGCTCAGGCCACCCGCAGTCGACGGGTTGCCGCCGCCTATGTGGTTGAAGCCAAAATTGCCGAGTATGGTAGCAGGCGTATAAGCGCTGCGATTCGGGTTATTTGCCCGTATGGGGAAATAGTCCTGGAAGAAGATAGCTCCTCCGAACGATCCAATTGGAAGCTCGAATTTAAAGCGGTCGCTGAAAATTCCGTAGCTGCCGAAGAGGCGCGTCTTTCCGTTTCCGGTAAGGTCGTATGCCGCGCCGAGGCGAGGTACGGTCTTTTTGCCCCACGGAATCGAGATCGGAATGGCCGGATTGCCTCCGCCCGTGTTGAACGCCGGAAGGTTTTCCGATTCCGAACGAACACCAAGATTTAAGGTCAGGCGGCCGATCTGCCATTTATCCTGAACGTAGAGCGCCTGGACCTTATTGCTGGATGCTCCGCTTTCACCAAACCGGATGAAGATACCATAGCCGATACAGTCATTAGCCGAGGTGCTATTAACGTTGAAATTACAAGTTACGTTACTTCCCGCGGTGGTATTCGGGTTTGTGCCGTAGCGCAACTGAATGCGGCCAGCTGTGTTTACCGAAGCGGTCGAACCCCTAATAGCAGCGAATAACTTCTGGTGCTCATAGCCGCCTTTCAGGACATGGCTGCCGCCTGCGTTAAACACGTAAGACGCATCAATGTTGTAGGTGTTGCGTTTCGATATTTCAAACTCGGCTCCGCCATTGCCTGTCGGCGAGGTTTGAAAGCCAGCGGGACATCCGGTAGAGCCGTTTACGTAAACAGCGAGGGTCGCGAGGCCCGAGCAGATATAGTTTACGTCAAAGAATGCGGCGTATGCTGAAGGTTTACTGTTCTGAAATCCATGGCCAAAACGGCCTGATACGGCCAGTTTGCTTGTCACAAGATACGTTCCCTGAGCGTTAAATAAACTCGAGTTCTCGCGACCGCCTTTCAGCCGGTATAGAGCGGGGCCGGTCTGGGAATAGCCCGCCTGAGTCGGCGTTCCGCTGCCTCCGATAACGATTTGCGAGTTTGCGAATCCATCGATAATTCTCGGATTCCAAAGGAACGACGTAAATCCGCTCAGCCTGTTAAAAAACGAGTAGTCAATGCGGCCTTGAGCAGATTCGTATCTCTGCCTCGTGGTATAAATCTCGTCGTTAAACGCCGCACCCGTTCTTTGAGTCAGGACCGGTCCACTCGCTGCAGTAAACGCGTTATAGTACTTCGTGGTACTGGTTGTCGTGAATACCTGCGGCGAGTAATTGGCGATGAACCACAGGTGCTTCTCGATGAAACGGCCGCCCACTGTAGCAGTGGGATAGTACTCAAGTGAGTCGGCCTTGGGCGTTTGGATCGAATAAAGTCGCTGGTAGTCCGGCACGCCGTCTCCGTTACTATCAGGCGCGTAGAGCTGTGGTGCAAAGCGGTTGCTCGGCCACAGTTTCGACGTAGCGAACTGCGTTCCAAATTCACCGTGCATTTGGTCGGTGCCGGATTTCGTGATGACCGCAATCACACCGCCGCTTGCGCCGCCGTGCTCAGCCTCAAATCCGCCCGTCTTGACCTGAACTTCTTTTACAAGAGCAGTCGGGATGTTGTTGACACTGTCAAGCGTTCCGTATCGGTAGCTGGTGACTTCCTGGCCGTCGATCGAGAAGGTGTTCTCGGCCTTGGTTGCCCCATCGACCGAAAATCCCCCGGTCAATGACGAGAAATTCGTGCCCGGCGAAACCTTTAATGCCGAGGTGAAGCTTGTTCCCAACGGTAATCTCTCGATTAGCTCGCTGGTGATGTTTGTGCCGACCTTGCTGTCCGTCGAGTCGACCACGACCCCGAGGGGATCCGTCGTAACTTCGACAGTATTTACGGCTGCCGTTATGCCCAATGTAACATCGGCCATCGTCGTCTTTTCAATCACGACCTGGGCGTCAACAGTTGTCTCCGCAAATCCGCCGGTAGCCTTGACTGTCACTTTATAACGGCCGGCCGGAACCCTCTCGAAGCGGAAAACGCCATCGCCGTTTGCGGTAACTGTCTGGTTGAACCCGGCCGTTTGTCCGCTGGCCGTTACTGCAGCTCCAGGCACAACCGCGCCCTTAGAGTCCTTGACCGTTCCTTCAATCGTTCCGGTGGTCATCTGACCAAATGCGGCCATCGCTGACAGCAGCAACACCGAAAGGATCAATGTGATCATTTTTGAGGTATTAGTCATTGTTATTCTCCTTGTCCTATTTAAAGAAAAAATCGCTAAAATACCTGATCTATGAAAACTGCTTTGAAATGGAATAAATGTCCGGTCAAGAATCTTGCAATTTGAGCGCCACGGAACCGCGAATATTTTTCACGGCTCTATGTTATTGAAAATAAAAGAGTTGCGAGAGATGCGATTCGGACAGGCAGGAAGGGGTGGGTAAAAACGTTCAGTATTTTGGACGGGATTCAATTAATTGAATTTTGACGCCGCTGGTGCTGTTTATTTTGAATTGCGAAGCTTCGCGATCAGCTGCCGAACGTTCTCTTTTTCCGACGGCTTCATGTCGGGCTTTATTTTTAGATATTCTTCCAGTTCGTTCGCGGCGTCGAGATTTCGCTTCAGCTTGTTGTAAACAAGCGACAATTGCCAATGCACCTCAGGATTTGGCGCGGGAAAAAGCGATTTGGCCAGTAAGAGGGCCTTTTCGGCGCCCGCGAAATCGTTATTCTGGCGATAGATCATTCCCTGTAACAAGCGAACAGCTGCATTTCTGGGCTCGAGCAGGGCTGCCGCATTTATTCCTTTAACAGCGGCGACCGTTTCGTCCAGCTTGTAAAATGCTAATGAAAGACTGTAATAACAATCCGAGCATTTGGGGTTTACGTCAATCGCTCGAAGTAAAAACGGATATCCATCGGCATATTTGCCCTGAATAATATGAGCTTTGCCGAGGGCCGCTAGTGCGTCGAAGTACGTTGGAAATATCTTTATCGCAGCCTCGAGATTCGCCTTGGCCTGGTCCGGTTTCGATTGAAATTCGTCCACGCCCGTCTTGTATAACCGCATGGCGTCAGGCGGAACATCCTGCGCAAAAACGGTTCCTACTATGCCGGTAACCGATTGAGCGAAGCGTTTATCCAGGCGAAGTCGGAAATCGACTATCACGGTATCGCTTCGCGACGACTGGTTGTTTATTTCGATATCCTTGGAGTCTTCCTCCAAATTTGTGCCGAATGGCTTCACGACAACAACGTAGCGTCCCGGGCCCATTCCGCGAAAGGTAAATCGCCCCTGTCCGGTCGAACGCTGGCGGTTTATGAGAGCACCGAGATTGTCGTAGAGTTCTACGTAGGCATTATAAACGCCGTTGTTCGTTTCGTCCGTAACCCGCCCCTCAATACGGTTTAACCCAATTGCCAATTGAGCTGAATAATTGGCCGCGCCTGCAGCGATCAGAAACAACACGCCGAAAAAAATGGATAAAATGCGAAACTTCATAAATCCTCCGCTATTTGATGGAATACCCCAACTTTACGATTTTTTCAAATAGTCGTTTCTCGGGAATCCGAAAAAATGCCAATTTCGATCTTCCGAACTGCCGTTTGCCTGCCTCGATTTAAAACGGTGCGAAATTCGGGAATCCTTTTCAAATCAAGCTTTTGAAAGCATTTTAGATTGTGTTGATCGGGGACGCGCCCGTTGGTAAATTATACGCAAATAAAAAATCGCGTCATAACAATTTGGAAAAAATCCAAATTTATGGAGCGTTGTTCGTTTATTCTGAGTTTTTGTTCAAAATCTGGAACGGCTAAGTTGTTGCGAGTAAAACCATTTAACTCCTAAAAAACAGGCCAAATGTTTGATGGCATACTTTTTGTTTAATAAATTGCAGCACTGAACTATTTTTTGGAGTTTTTTTCTCCGAACCAACTTTCTCTTTCAGTGAAATACAATAGGAGATTCAATAAATGAAAAGAAGTTTTATATATCTTGCTTCGATTTTTGTTGTTGCCCTTTCTCTGAGCTTGAGCGTAATCGCTCAGAGAACAACAGGAGATCTCGAAGGAACGATCACGGACACGAACGGCGCGATCCTTCCGGGCGCGAGCGTTACCGTCACCGGTAAGGACGTAGGTTTTAACCGCACCGTTACCGCCGACGATAACGGCGTTTACCGTTTAGCCCAGATCCCTCCGGGAACTTATAAAGTCACCGTAGCCGAAACCAAAGGTTTCAAATCAATGTCGGCGGACGTAACTGTCGGTATTAATAATGCAACGCGCCAGGACTTTAAATTGACGACAGCGGTTGGTGCCGTTGTCGACGTTCAAGCCGGCGATACGATTATCGACCCGACGGAAACAAAGTCGCAAACCAACTTTTCGGCGCGTCAGATCGATGCTCTTCCGAAAGGAACTGGATTTACCAGCCTTCTGAAGATTTCGGTCGCTGCACGCCCCGAACCACTTGGCGGACAATACACTATCAATGGCTCGACCGGTCCCGAAAACAGCTTTATGGTTGACGGACAGGAAACCCAGAACTATAAAAACGGACTTTTAAACACCAATAACGATATTCCTTACCAGGCCGTCCAGGAACTTCAGGTCAAAAGCAGCGGTTTCGAAGCTGAATTTGGCGGAGCTACCGGCGGTGTGATCAGCGCCGTGACCAAGAGCGGATCAAACACGCTTCATGGTGAAGCGGGCATGCAGTTCAGCTCCAACAAGCTGAATGGAGCACGTCGTCCGGTTGCAGCTCTTTCGACCGGAACTACAGTTTCGCAGGCGTCGACAATCGCCACGACTGGACAATTTCTTGAATATTTTGGACAAGACAAGGATTCGGGTGTAAATGAATACCCGACGTTCTCGATCGGCGGCCCGATTATCAAGGATAAAGTTTGGTTCTTCGGAATTCACAGCCCGCGCGTTGTCAACACAACCCGAACCACTCATTATGTCCAGGGCTTTGGCAACACGCGCGGTCCGCGTGTGCTGAGCTCTTCACTTCTTGCACTCGGCGCAACGACTGATCAGACAGTTTCTAACCGAACCGTATATAACTACACGAACGGCAGAATCGATGCAGCTCCGACTCGTTCGCTTCGACTTACCTCAAGCTTTACCTGGAACCCGATCGTTGACGATCGTCCTCTGCTGGGTGGAACTTATGTAAACGGTTCGCCAGGTACCGCAATTTTGAACGGCACCACTTATCAGGGTGCTGACCTTGCCAAATTCCAGGGCGGACGCCAGAACTCGAGCAACTTCCGTGCTGAAGGAACGTGGACCCCCTCCGCAAGCCTGATTGCGGTTGGCCGTTATACCCGCGGTTTTCAGAACCAGAAACTTAATTCGTATGGAATTGCCAGCGATCCTCGCTTTATATGCCAGTCGATCGTCGGAATTACCGGCGGTTTAACTGCTGCTCAACTTTCGACCCTTGCAGGATGTGCTCAGGGATTCCAGAACGTTTCGTCTAACGATAAAATCACGAAAGACATTTCGCTTCGCCAAACTTATGACGCCAACCTCACTTATATGTTCGGAGGGCTTGGCCGTCATGAGCTGAAAGGTGGATACCAGAGAAGCACAATTCTCAATGACGTATCGACCGGCAGCGTGTTACAGGGTGGTGGACAAGGCCGTTCGTACCTTTACTATGGTGCCGGTATTAACGGTATTGATTGTTCCTTTGTTTATGTTCAGTGGACTGCCCAGTGCCCGTCCGCGACAAATAACTTCTATGCGCTACCGACTCTTCCGGCAGGCGTTTCGGTTATTGGAAGCGGCGTAAACTACCAATTTGGTGCCAGCGGCAAAGCGACCGACACAGCAAACACTGTATTCTTCCAGGATAAATGGCAGATTGGTTCACGATTAACCCTCAACCTGGGTGTTCGTTTGGAAAATGAAGGTATTCCGGCATTCAATTCGACGCACATCGATCTTAGCTGGGGCTGGAAAGATAAAATCGCGCCGCGTCTCGGTGTATCGTACGCGTTGACCGGAGACGGAAAAACAAAAGTCAGCGGATTTTATGGCAAATTCTTTGACCGCCTGAAATTCTCGTTGCCGCAGGGCTCGTTTGGCGGACAGTTCTATCACGTCAGCTACTTCTACATCACTTCGGACCATCCGCAGTATAGCTACTATTCGGTTGCTAACCTGCACGGAAACTACAACTTCCCGAATGGCGGCCAGTGCCCGATCGCTCCGACCGGCCCGAACAGCTATCGCTGCGACCAGGACTATCGTATCGCTTCCAACATTCCGGGAGCCGATATTTACACCAACGGTGCTGTCGACCCGAATGTCAAGCCTTACGAACAGGAAGAAATGACGTTTGAGTTCCAGCGCGAAGTTATGCGTTCGTCGGTTTTGACGGCCCGTTATCTTCGTCGCAACCTGCTTCATGTAATTGAAGATGCAGGTATCCCGACCGCGGCCGGCGAAGCATACGTCATCGGTAACCCGGGCGAAGGCCTTGCAAAGCAGGTCCTCAGCTCACTCGGCTACCAGAAAATTGCAAAACCGCAACGTACCTACAATGCACTTCAGGTTGAGTACGATACGCGCTTTATCAAAAACCTCAGCCTCAACCTCAACTACACGTACAGCCGCCTGTATGGTAATTACTCCGGCCTTGCCAACCCCGATGAATTGGGTGCAGGCGGCGGACCGCGTCTCGATCCTAACGTTTCACGTGGATTCGACGAACCGTGGGTAGGATTTACCGCAAGCGGAAAACCCGACAATGGCCTTCTGCCGTTGGATCGGCCGCATGTCTTCAAGGCTTCGGGAACATACACCTATGACTGGAATGGTGCGAAAACGAACAGCACTGACTTTTCGTTCTTCACGACGGCTGAATCGGGAACCCCAAGAACGACGTTTGTGAACATCATGGGTATTCCTATTCCTGAAACCAAGCGTGGCGACCTCGGCCGTACGCCGATGTTCTCGCAGACGGACATCAACCTGACACACAGGATCCGTTTCGGTAACGACAACCGTTACACCGTTGCGTTTGATTTCAATGCGATCAACGTATTCAACCAGGATACGGTCCTTGCATACAATCAGAACAAACACAGTGCGTACATGGTTCTTACCGAAGGCGCGGGTAACATTGGTGCAGCGTCGAAAGTTGCTGCAACCAATATCCTTACCAGCACCGGCGTTTTGACGCAGTATGCGGCTAAAGAAGCTACGGTTTGTGCTACCGGATCGACGACGATCTGTGGAACAAGTGTTGCTCGCAACCTTCTGTTCGGCCAGCCGATTTCATGGCAGGATTCACGAGCTATTCGTTTTGGATTCCGCTTTATTTTCTAAGCTATTTATAGTTTAGACCTTTGAGGCCCTCTGAAAAGGGGGCCTCTTTTTTGTATAAAATAGCGGACACAATCGCAGTTGGAGTGGTTGGAATGGTAGGATTGCCTCTGTTCACACCAAATTACGATTTCTAAATTCTCAAAATAAAAAACTTATGCTCACGATAGGATGAATTTTCTTGTCGCCCACGGCGACGAACCTATATTAGCCTATGGTTTAGCGCGGGAGACTGTCTTAAAACCATCTTTTTTCGGGCTGTGCCCGTCTATTTGCGGAAAAGCTCCGCTTTTCCGGCCAGGCTTATAGAGGATCGGGGCGGCTATGCCGCCGATTACAGGACAAACACCACAGCGGCAAGTCGCCTCGAAACGTAGACGGCATCCGGCGAAGTAAACTTCGTCGCAAATAGAGCGGCAAAGCCGCGGAAAATCAAGTTTTGAGACAATCTTCGCAGCATTACTATAGGGTCAGGTGTTTCGAACAAACGCTCTCTGAAAGAGAGCGACAACACCTTTCCAACCGATTGTTTGTCGCTTTCAACGACAGACCACCGATATTTAATTACCTGGGGTTTCGCAAAGTTCCTTCGCTTCACCCCAGGCTTTATAATAGGGGTAGGAAGAGCGCTAGCTCCCCCTCCCTCCGAACCGGACTGGCGGATTTCCCGCATCCGGCTCTCCAGTTGGTGGTTCACCCGGTTAGGGATTGACGGGCCAGAGCATGGGCGGCGACAAGGGAGAGCAGCCCCTGTTCCGTAAAGAAAGCATTTGTCCAGCGGTTGTTGTCATAGCCACGACCTCGCCCTCTACCGCCACGCCGCCGTCGGAGGATGCTTCGAAGACGCACCCGTATCATCCGGTCCAGCGGGTCGAACGTGTAGCAGTGGCTGTGTTTGAAATATTCGAACCAGCCCCGAGTCGTGCGATTGACGTTTGCGATGATGTCTTCCAGACTGTGTCCGTTGCAGCGTTTTGTCTTGGCTCGTATCGTGTCTTTGAATTTCTTGAGGCTCTTCTGACGCGGCGTTCGACGGCCTTGTTCGAAGTGATATCCGAGAAAATCAAATCCACCAGGTTTGGCGGCATCCACGAGACGTGTCTTTTCCGGATGCAGCGTCAGTCCCGTTTCTTCGGTCCATCGCCGCACCAGACCAATCGCTTTTCGGGCTGCGTCCTCGCTGTCACACAGTATCACGAAGTCGTCCGCGTACCTCACCATCTCGATACCACTCGTCGCCATGAGCTTATCCAGCGGGTCGAGATAGATGTTCGAGAGCAGAGGGCTGATGACTGCCCCTTGCGGCGTGCCGGCTACCGGCTGCCACTCGCGCATATTCTCCAGTATTCCCTGCTCCAGGTATCTGCGGATCAACTCCACTACTCGTCCGTCAGCGATCTTCTCCTCTACCCGCCTGAGCAGCAGCTCATGCGGAATAGTGTCGAAGTAGCTTTTTAAGTCCGCGTCGACTACCCACGTCAGGCCTTCCTTTAGCAGTTGGTCGACTCGACGCAGCGCATCCTTGCAGCCTCGTCCGGGTCGGAACCCATAGCTGTGTTCCGCGAAGCCCCTTTCGAAGATCGGTTCAATCGTGGTCAGTAATGCTTTCTGTACCACTCTGTCCCGCACTGTCGGTATGCCCAGCGGTCGCTTTTCTCGGCTTCCCGGCTTTGGTATCCATTCCCGCCTGACCGCCGATGGCTGATAACTTCCTTCCATCAACGTTCGGGCGAGATATTCAGTGTGCTGCTTCAATTGCCGCTCGTACATCGCGATCGTTTGGTGGTCTACCCCTGCCGCTCCGCCATTCGCTTTAACTCCCTCGAATGCCAGCTGCAGCGTTTTCGGGTTCGCCGCCTTATCTATCAAACTAAACCATTTGCCTCCTTTGACTCCCCCTTCGAGAGCCGTCAACATTCGATCCGTCCAGACCAGAGGTTCCGTCCACTCCCATCGGGTGCGGACTTCTCCGGCTTGTTTAGCCCCCGCGGGCACTGCCGCCGGTCCTCTGCTTTCCTCTTGCCTGTTCTTCACAATTCCACCTTCCTGCATCCCTTCGCTCCACTCCCGTTACGGAGTTTCATCGCTACTATGAATGCTCTGACTCCTGCTCGCACGGCTCTTCGGGACTTACATCTTCCGTCCATGAACTCCGTCCTTGTCCGCGAGCAGGTCTCCCTGATTCACGCGAGTTGCCTTCCTGACCATTCCGTCTCCAATCACCTGATGTACCCCTGTCGCCGCTTTATCACGCTACCCCTCAGCTCGACAGATTCCCGTTTCCACGGTCCAGACTTCGCCATTAAACGGCAGGCTCGTCGATCTCACCCGGCCGGATCGAGTTCGTCATCCTACGGACTGGTCGTTCACTTCCAGTTGCTCCCCACCACGCCTCGCGGCGTCGCAGTTTCTTTCAGTTACAGGCCGGAGAGCGTTTGCCTGAAGAGGACTCTCACCTCTCCGACTACTCGCGCTTTCAGGCGCACCGTTTGTCGCCATGGGCGACAGGGCCGTAAACCCGATATTTACAATATTTGAACCGTTAATTTGGCGGCGAATGGGTTTTGATTCCGCAAACTCAAGGCCTTGCGGGGGTAAACCACCCTTCCTGACTGTCTGAGGGTATGTTGAGCAAAAAAACAAGACTGCCGAAAACGGAATTTTTTATCAATCCGAAATCCGGGTTAGACCTTTGTATTCCGAAGCCTCTGAATCCAATCCTGAATTTCCTTTTTGTTTTTTACTTCCGGTTGTACTTTTAGGTAAATTTCCAGTTCGTCGGCGGCGTCTTTATTTCGCTTTAGCTTGTCGTAGAGCATTGCAAGCTGCCAATGAATCTCGCCTATTGGAGTAGATTTATTTAATTTCTCGGCCTTGAGGAGGGTCTCGAGGGCAAGCGGGTTGTCGCCTCGCATGCGTAGAACAGTGCCGTAAAGAAGCTGGGCATTTACGGATCCGGGCTGTAAAATGGTGGCGGCCCGTGCGGCCTCGCTCGCTTCGGCCAGTTGGCCAAGTTTGTACGCGGCGTAACCAAGGGAATAAAACGAGGAAAAACTTCTCTGGTTTACGTCGATCGAATGGATTAGGTAGGGCAGAGATTTGGCATACAGCTTGTTGTCGACATAATTACAGCCGAGCGCATCGAGCGCATCATAATAATCGGGGAAAATCTTTATCGCTTCTTTTAAGGCAGCCTCGCCTTTTTCAAATTGCTGGTTGTTAAGCTCGCGAACTCCGGTACGATAATAGTTTTTTGCTTCGGCCGGAACATCCTGGACAAAAACCGCTTTAGTAACCTGGGCGGCCAGCGAATCGGCCTTGTTTTTCGCTAATTTTAAATTGATGTCCTGATAAACCGCATCGCTCGAGTTTGCGACAACATTGACGACCTCGACGGCGACGGTTTGTTCTTCAAAATCCGTTCCGGTGGTATAAACCCGGATATAATAACGCCCTGAACCCATCCCGGAAAAAGTAAACCGTCCGCTGCCGGTCGTGCGCACCCGGGCCATATTCAGGTTAAATTCATTCTGAAGCTCTATCCAAAGATCCGGGATCGGCCGCCGGTTGGGACCGTAAACTGTACCTTCGATTATGTTGATTAACCTTATGTCGGTTTCCGACTTCGGCGCGTAAGCAGCATTCGCCATAACCGAAAAACCTAAAGAAAAAATCAGGCCGGTAATCAATACGAACTTCATAATCTAACTCCTAAGGTCAGGACAACAAATGCCCGAGTTTTTCCTTTTTGGTCTGAAGATAATGGGCGGCGGGTTCGCCGTATTCTACTTCGATAGGGATGCGCTCGACGATCTGGAGGCCGGCGCGTTCCAGGGCTTCCAGTTTTTCGGGATTATTTGAGATGACACGAACATGGCAGAGGCCGAGGTCGAAGAGAATTTCGGCGCACTGCTGGTAGTCGCGGGCATCGACTTCGAATCCGAGGCGTTCGTTGGCTTCGACCGTATCGGCACCCTGATCCTGGAGCGCATAAGCGCGGATCTTATTGATGATACCTATTCCGCGGCCCTCTTGCTGCTGGTAGACAATAGCCCCGCGGCCTTCTTTATTTATCATCTCCATCGTGGTATGAAGCTGCGGGCCGCAGTCGCATTTGAGCGAACCAAAAACGTCGCCGGTCAGGCATTGGGAATGTATCCGGACAAGAGTCGGCACCTCGCCGTGCATCTCGCCCTTGTACAGAACGACAAATTCCTCGTCGCTCGTCAGCGAGCGGTAGCCCGAGATCGAAAATTCGCCGAATCGCGTCGGCAGCCTCGCCGTCGCGACCCTTTCAACGGTTAATGCCCTCTTTGACCACGGGCAATCACCGTTGTTTTCCGTCGTGGTGGAATTATCTAACATCAAACGCACCTATATAGCTGATTATACTCCCAAATGGCAGAAATCAGGTAGGATTTTCCTGTGTTTTTTGGAAATAAATACCCAATAAATCAGAAAATCATCGTTAGGTTTACGGCCCGGAAAGATGTCGTTAAAGTCCTCTGCGTTCCGAGGTTATGTCAAAATTCGAAAGCAAAAGGGAAAAGGGAAAAAACAATAGCAACCGAAATGTTTTGATCTGGATTTTCAACTTTCCTTAAGACAATAAGGAAGGGCGTTTACCCCCGCAACTCTTTGCGTCTGCTGGGTTTGCGGGGGCAGAGCCACCCTTCCCGACTGCGAATATTTACATTGAATTCTCATCCTAAAGACCTGTCCTACTAAGCGGTAAAAAATCTTGGTTTTAACGCGGCCTCTGAAAATCCCGGCAATTCAAAAACCGGCCCGGCGAATTTGTATTCGCCGAGCCGGTTTCACGCTTATGATCTGATCGCGGGATTACTTATTTTTCTTCTTCTTTTTCGCCTTCCTCGGCCTTTTCTTCTTCTTTTTTCGGGTCTTCGTGAGCAAAAACCGCTGCGCCGGATGAACCGAATATTCGCGACAGCAGGCCGCTAAGCACTTCCGAAACCTTCGACGGCTCGGCCGCTTGGGCCACGACAGGTAGCGGTTCTACTTCGGCAAATGCCATGTCAAGCCTTACAAGATCGGCGGTTACGTGCCGGCAGAACGAACAATCCACAAGATGACTGACAATTGGCTGAGCTTCACGCTCGCTCAAATTTCCTTCGGCAAAAACCGAAAAAGTATCTTCATCGAGATGAGGCGTGTTACCACGCGGCTCATTTAAGGAATATGCATTCAGATAGCCGCCAAGCAGAGCCTGAATATCCTTGTCTATTGAGGTTATTTGTCCCTTCTCGTCCATTTTATCTGAACCTCCCGAATAACAGACGGGATGTCGATACTTTTTTTGCGAATTTTTCTTGCATTAAAATTACCGTTACAGTAACAAGACGCAAATTCGCCGTTATTTTGCCGTCAGGCGGCTGTACAATCCCGGCCCGGCGAGGTCTTCGGTTGCGAGCCGCAGGCAAATCGCAACCTCTTCGCTTTTCAGGCCGAACTTATCACGAAGCTCGCTTCTGAATACCTGCGTCACCTTTGCGTAGCTTTTTTCGAGCCAGCGCATGACGGTAGATTCATGAATTCGGGAAGCCGGGTCTTTTTCACGCGTTTGAGATTTACGCTGAAACCAGCCGCGAAGGGGCGATTTTTCATTTTCCACCAGCCTGGCGATCTCTCGCAGCTTCAGATTTTCCACGTGGTAATACTGCAGCAAAAGCTTTTCGTGATTTTCCAGGGCATTAAATGACGTTTCTATCGCGGCGAGCGTCGCCTTTCGATACCTATCGCGGGCGATGTGCTCGATCATCTCCTCCTCGCCCCCGGACGGGGCCTCCATAAAGTTGGCCTGGGCCGCCCCTTCGCCGACAGTTTCGGTCATTTCGTCCAGCGAAACCTCGTCGTGGCTCGCCCGGTGAAGATCGACCAGCGAATGCCAGATCACCGTGCGCAGCCAGCCGCGAAGCGAACCGCGACCGCTGTACGAGGCAAATTTCGACATTCGTTCGCCGTCGACCACGCGCGTGCCGTATAGCTCGACGTAGACACAATCGATCACTTCCTGGGCGTCGATGTCGGTTTTGGCCAGGTGGCGGGCGACGCGTTCCATATACGCGCGGTGCTGCTGGTCGAATTCCCACCATGCGCGCTCGTTACCGTTTGCACAGGCAATTGCGAGAAATAATTCATCAGCCTGGATTTGGCCGAGAAATTCCGAAATCTCTTCATTTCGAACAAGTTCGGGCGAGGCACTGATAAGATATTTTTCGGTGGTTTTATTGATCGAGGCGGAAAACGCATCCAGCGTCACACCATAATTCGGCGCGTTTTCGAGACAGCGGGCGTACATCGCCTCAATCGTAGAATCGCTGATTTTTCGCTGGTTGTCGTTCATTTTCGGGGCGCGTTTCGATTTATGGTAACGCAACATTATAAACAAGTTTTGCGTTACAGGCGAACCGGTTTAGATAAGCTTTAGATTCCCGATTTCATTCCGATACCGCCGCGGATGGGTTCGCTGCCGGTAATATGAAGATGTTCCTCGGAATACTGCAATTGGTAAAGCCGCCAATAGAGGCCGCGTTTTGTCAGCAGCTCGTTGTGTGAGCCGATCTCGCGAAGCTCGCCGTGGTGAAGCACGATAATTCGGTCGCATTTTTGAATCGTCGACAAACGGTGGGCGACTACGAGCGAAGTTCGCCCTTCCATAACGCGTTCAACCGCCTGCTGGATCAATTGCTCGGTTTCGGTATCGATCGAGCTCGTCGCCTCGTCCAGAATCAATATTGTCGGATCGAAAGCAAGAGCCCGGGCAAACGAGATCAGCTGCTTTTGGCCGACCGAGAGCCCGGCGCCGCGTTCGCGGACTTCGGAATCGAAGCCTTTTTCCATTCGCTCGATAAATTCGGCGGCATGGACCTCACTAGCGGCCCATTCGACGCGGCGACGGTCGATTTCCGTTTTTCCTAAGCGAATATTGTTTTCGATCGTCCCGCTGAACAGAAATACATCCTGCAAAACCACCGCAAAATTTGATCTCAAGGCATGAAGGTCCCATTCGCGGACATCGACACCGTCAAGCAGAATCCGCCCTTTTTGAACGTCGTAAAAACGCATCAAAAGATTCGTAATCGTCGTTTTACCCGACCCGGTATGCCCGACCAGCGCGATGCTTTCGCCTAAGTCCACCGAGAATGAAACATCTTTCAGCACCCAGTCTTCGTTTTTATATGCAAACCAGACGTTTTGAAACTCAATACGGCCCTCGGCCTTGCCCCGTTTTTGTGGTTCCGCGGGACTTTCGATCTCGACGTCGCGATCCAGCAGTATGAATATTCGGTGAGAGGCGACGATCGCTGCCTGGAGCACGTTGAATTTGTCGGAAAGATCGCGTATGGGCTGAAAAAGTTGCAGCGAGTATTGAATAAACGACGCGAGAATACCTACCGTCAAAGCCGCTCCGGCGGCGGATATACCGTATAAAGTTTCGTATCCGAATGCCAGAATTACGACCGCTATCCCGACAGCACCGATAAAGTCTACCAGCGGGTAAAAGATGGCGTAATAGTAAATGGTCGTGACATTGGCATTCCGATAATCGTCGTTAATCTCACGAAATCTTGCCCGTGCCTTGCCTTCGGCATTAAAAAGCTGGACGGTCTGTGCGCCTGAGATATATTCCTGCAAAAACGCATTCAGCCGGGCATTTCGCGTACGAACCATGTCGAAACCGCGGCGGGCATGTTTTCGGAACCAATTAGTCGCCGCGAACAAAAGCGGCACGGTGACAAGCGAGATGATGGCCAGCTTCCAATCCAGCCAGAACATCATGCCGATAATCGCGAAAATGACCACCAAATCGCCCAAAACGTCGATCACTCCGGATGTAAATAGCTCGTTTAGGGCGTCGACGTCCGACGTCAGCCGCGTCATTATTCGCCCTACCGGATATTGATCGTAATAGGCTATCTCCTGTTTCTGCAGCTTTGTAAACAGCTCGGTTCGTAGATCGAACATTACTCGCTGACCGACGTTATTTAATAGGACTTCCTGTGCGTAAGAAAAAATAAAGCGGAAAAGAAAAACTCCAAAAAACGCCAATGCGAACAGCCAAATTCCGTCCGTACGTTTCGGCGTAATAAAATCGTCGACCGCTAGCTTGGTAAAATAAGGCTGCGTACTGATAAGAATGTTTGTCAGCAACGTAAGTGAAATCGCACCGGCAGCCAGACGCCAGTACGGTTTCAGATAACGAAACAGCCGCCGGGCAACGCGAAAGTCATAGGTTTTACCTATCGCGTCTTCTTCATGGTATTTACGAACTTCTTCTGACATTTAACCGCAAAAGAGGCCGGCATGGGTGCCGGCGTTCCAATTCCAATTATATGTGTTTTATCGGCTTGTGACGAATTGGTATCCTCGGGGCGGAAGCGGATTTATTTGTTATTAAGACGCTGAACATCTAAAATTTTGAGGGCGGCGTATGCTTAAGTTTTTAGACGAAAACAAGGACGACTGGAAACGGCTTGAAGATTTGCTCGGGCTGCTGCAGGGATCGTCGCTTCGCGGGTTGTCGCGAATGGAAGTGCGGGAATTCGGTGAGCTTTACCGCCGCGCCGCAGCCGATCTCGCAATCGCTCGGGTTGAAACGCGCGATCCTAAATTGATCAATTATCTCAATAATTTAGTGATTCGCGCCCACGGAAAGATTTACCGGGCGGAAAGCCAGGGGGCAAGCCTCGTCGGTAAATTCTTTGCCCGGGACCTGCCGCAGACGTTTCGCTCTAACTGGACCTATATGGCGATTGCACTGGGTTCGTTTCTCGGGGCCGCCGTTTTCGGTTTTATCGCCACATGGCAGAATACCGATTTTACGCATTTTGTCGGGCTTTCGGGAATAACGGACCTCGCGAGGGAAAACACCCAGTGGTGGAAAAACCTGAACCAGGCCAACCAAATCGGGGCTACCACCATACTTTCAAACAACATAATCGTCACATTTCGTGTCTTTGCAATGGGAGCGCTACTGGGTCTCGGGGCTTTTTATGACCTTGCGTTCGAAGGTGCGCGTTTGGGGAGCGTTTTTGCCGCGTGTTATAAAGTCAATCCGCCGTTTGGTAACGAATTGGCAGGCTTTGTCGTCGGCCACGGGGTAATCGAATTGTCGTGTGTCTATTTCTGTGCCGGAGCGGGTATGATGATCGGTTACGCGATAATCAATCCCGGCGATCTGACCCGCACCCAGGCGCTCAAGAAAAAAGGCATGGAAGCCGCACGTATCGTGATCGGCTGTGCCTGTTTTCTTGTCCTAGCGGGTACGATCGAAGGCTTTCTCTCTCCGTCCGACCTGCCCGCCGGGATTAAAATTGCAACCGGAATAATATCCGGCGTCGCGGTATACTCGTACCTGCTTTTGGCCGGACGAAATCCGGCAATAACGGAGCCTGTTAATCGGTATTAGTTTTTGGGCGTGCAATATACATCCAGGATACTGGACGAATTTGTGCCTTCCATCACCGTCCGGTACATCTTCTCGACCACCTCATTTTGGCCATCCTTTTTCGGAACGGGCGTGTTCCATTGAAGCACTTCAAATCCCGCCTTTTCTACCAATCTGAGAAGCGTTTTAGGTGAAAAGAAAAAGAGGTGATGCATCGCGGCGTAGTGGCGCCACCGGTGAGCTTTTAGTTTGCAGCGGCTTTGAAAATTTTTAAGCTTCGGGCTGATGCCCGAGATGTTTGGAACACTGATAAAAAGAATGCCGCTCGGATTTAGGAGTTCTCGGCAAATTTCGAGCTCTTCGAGCGGGTTTTGCGTATGTTCCAGTACATGGTTCATTCGAACCAGATCGAATTTGTTTCCGTCAAAATTGAGGTCCTGAAGCCGGCCTTCCCAAATCGGGCAAACGAGTTGGCGAGCATCGGGGGAAAGCTTAATGTCGACGCCGGCGATCTCCCATCCATGTTCTGCCGCAAATTCGACAAAACCGCCGTTGCCGCAGCCTATATCGAGTACTCGCTTTGGCCCTCCTAGCAGGCGGTCGAATTCGACAAGCTGGCGCTGGAAATAATGAATTGTCGCCGGCGAAACTTTTTGTTCGCCTTTGGGGAAGTAATTATCCGAATATACCTTATCCGCGAGCTCATCAAAGCTAAGCCGCGGACTGACAAACTGCAGCCCGCATTTTTCACATTGGCATAGCGTAAATCCCTGGTAATCGACTGCAAAAGGCTTAGGCGGAATATTACAAAGCGGGCAAAGCACATTCTCGGTCGGCGTCAGATCGCCTTTTGAAACGGCTTCCGCCTTCCCGAAAAAATTTTCTGTTGTTTCGGTCGTCATTAATAAAGAATTTATTATACCGCACGGGGTCTAGGAATTAGTCGAAGAGAAACTAAACCGTCACTTCCTCGACCTCGTCGACTGTCCACTGAAAAGCCGCAGCTGTGGAAGTCTTCATACTGATCGGATCGCCTGTGGTTAGATAAACATCATCCTGTTTTGAACGGAGTTTCCATTTTTTAACCACTTTAACAAGCGGTGGAACCGGGTCGACAAAGATCGTTTTTGGTGAAACGTATTCCCGCAAAACATCAACAATTGCAACGTAATGTGTGCACGCAAGCAGGATGTGCGAGCAGTTTTTGAGTGGATTAAGGATGCGTTTGCATTCAAAGCGAAGCTTTTCGGAAGCGAGATCGCCGCTTTCGATCAACCCGGACAGCGGTTGGGCAATTCTTTGAATAGTGTTTATTCCGCGCTCGGAAAAAGCCTTTCGATACGAACCTGAAACAATGGTCCGTCGTCCGCCGATAACGCCGAGGCGGCTTGGTCTTAGTCTTACGGTTTCGGAAACGGCCGTCTTAATTACACCTTCCACCGGGATACCGTGATCGCCGAGGTCTGGTATTGCGGTACTTGCGGCGTTGCAGCCGATGATTACGTGGGTGGAGCCTCGCTGTTTTAGATATTCAATCACTGCGTCTAACCTCGACGCGAGCTCGGCGCGTTTCATCTTGCCGTACGGCGTCGCGCCGGTGTCGGAAAAATAAATGGTCGGAACATCACCGAGTGTTTCTGTTATGGCCTTTTTAACACTGATGCCTCCGATTCCCCAGTCAATTATTGCTAGTTTTGCGGTCATTTTAAGGGTAGCTCAGTTTTGCCTCGATGCCGTTTTCGACCGGGCCGCTGTCGAATGCTACAATGCGCGAATTCCATGCCATATTCAGGATCTCCATTTTATGGCCTGGAAATCTACTTTCCAGGTACCATTTCATCTCGTGCTCGGAACGGATCGGGTTAAATTCGACCATTTTTTTCCAATCGGGATGAGATACCAGTTTTTTCAAGGCCGCGTCAAACGTTGAATTCGCACGCTGTGCACGCATGGTTCGGAGTTTGTCTTTTAGTAGACGCGCATATTCCTTAAAAGCAACCGGAACGGTGACCATATCAATAACCAAAAACTTTCCGCCTGGACGCGTGACACGTTTGATCTCGGCCAGGAGCGGGTCCCAGTCGAGGTAGCGAAAAGACATGAGCGAGGTGACTACGTCGAATGAATTGTCGGGAAATTGTAGAACGGGGCCGTCGATTTTTTGAAAAGAGATATGCGGGTTTTCCGAATTTTTTGCCCTTGCACGCTCAATAATTGCGCTCGATTCGTCAACGCCAGTTCCCGATTTAAGCCGGTCGCGTAATGCGTAGAGCAACGCGCCGTTCCCGCAGCCGATGTCGAGCAGGTCGATTTTTCCCTCGGGCAAATGCTCGTTCATCCACTTCCATTCGTCCTTTCGCACCCGGATGTCTTGAAATGCCGCATCGTAAAGCTCGGCGACGTGGTCATACGAGGTATCGCCGTCGGGCGGCTTCGGCTCGAACCGCTTCATTTCCTCGGCGGGCATAAAACCCGCACGTTTTTGGAGAGCTCCTAAATAGCCGTGGGATTTACGGCCTTTGCACCCGATCGTGTAGAGCGGGGCGGTTGTCCGGTCGCCGGCGGAGACGTATTTTTCGCGGCTTTTTGAAAACGTCGTGTACCAGAAAAATCCATACGCCGGAATATTAAACGTCCGTGCGAAAAACGGTGCGAACCACCGCGCCGACCGGCAGCAAAAAAAGGACGCCGTGCCATCCGCCGCGAACGGAATATCCATTTCCTCCCACTCATAAGGCGAAAACTGCTCGGGAAAGGCAATGGTGCCGAACATCGGCCCGTACATTCCCGAATGCCCTACAAAGTGAAACTCTTTTATCTTCTTGCCCGCGTCGCGCACCTCCGCAATTGCTTGCAGCACGTCGCGTTTGCTCTCGACCGCACGGGTTATGACAGCGCCCTTAAAGCCGTTTCCGCGTTTTTCGGCCGCAAGAGTTTCGGCGACCACCGGAAACTGCGAGCCTCCGAGCCGGTATTTAGTTGTGTAAATTATTAGGATGACCTGACCGGGCTGCATAAACCTGAACAGTGAGAATAATAAGCAAACGAAAATTATTCAAATTGTACAACGAATGGAAGGCAGGTTTTTATTATTTTTTTCTTGAGGACATGTGGTCGTTGGCCGGGACGATAAGCGAGGGTTTTGCGGGAAGAAACAATCAGCGAATTTCCCGCGCTATTTTTGCGAGATCGGAAACAAAGGTGCGGTACTGTTCTTCACGGGCAACTGGATCGGGTGCGCGGAGTATCGATGACGGGTGAACCGTTGCGATAACGCGTTCGGCGAGATCTGATTCCAGCCACTGGCCTCGCTGCTGGGTCACGCGAAACTCCTTGCCAAGCAGGCTTTGGGCGGCGGTGGCTCCGAGGAATACAAGGATCGGGGGTTTGACGACGCCGATTTCCGCCTCGAGCCATGGGCGGCATGCCGCGATTTCACTGGCTTTTGGTTTTTCGTGCAGGCGGCGTTTTCCCGCGGGTTTCCATTTGAAATGCTTTACCGCATTTGTGAGATAGGACTTTTGACGGTCGATCCCTGCTTCCGCCAGGGCGCGGTCGAATAATTGGCCCGCAGGCCCGACAAATGGATGTCCCTCAATGTCTTCATGATCGCCGGGTTGCTCGCCGACGAACATAACCCGCGGCCGCGCGCCACCCTCGCCAAACACGGTTTGTGTCGCATAAATATAAAGATCGCATCCTCGGCAACCGTCTGCCGCCTCCTTTAACGAAAGGTAGTCGATTTTGTCCGGAAAAAAATCGAGAGCGCTTCTATCGGGAATTTTCGCCATTACTGAGCCGTTTATAAACATGGCGCGGTACGGCGGCGGCGGTCTGTCGGTGAGAGTACAAAAGCAATTTTAATTATTGGCCAGAGCTTTTGCTTTTTGGTTTGTACGGCATATGCATATAGATGTCACCGCGTCGAAGTTCGTCTAACATTTGCCCCAGTCTTTTTTGGCGGGTTTCGTCACGTTTAGCACCCGATATCCAGCCAACATAATCATTTTGCTGGTACGGCGGGCGCGAGTTGTATTCATCGAAAAGGTTCTCTTTTTCCAGAGCAGTAAGTATAAAATCCGGCATCGGATGCTTTTCGCGGCGCTCGGCTGGTGCTCGTTTTGGCATGCCGGGGCGCCGTTTTTTCTCAGAGATCGATTAACGATAGTCTCGCCGTTTGGGGTTTGCGGACGGCCTTTTAAAGTCGCGACCGAGTTCTCAAAAGCCTGTTTTAGCAATTTTTTAACGGCTGTCGTTGGAAAGGTTCTTATGTCGGGCACGCGGAGGCTGCGAAACTGGTTTCCACCGCCCTGAAGCAGGCCGTCGGGGTCCTCGAGCTTTACACCCCACATAAATCCAAAAATCACGCCCCGTGTGCCGACGGCTATCGAGCAAAAAATGTCGCTCATCCGCTCGGTCGGGCCCCAGCCGAAAGCAAGGAAATTGTAATTGTCGTATATCAGCTCGTTACACTTGGGATAAAGGTCCCAGACAAAATCCCGCAGCCAGAGGGCGATCTCGCGAGACTCCGGCGGAAACGCCTCGAGAAATTTGATTAGATCTTTGTTGTCTGATTTGCTCAAAGCAAGGTCCTTAATTTCTTTAATACATCGTCGACAAAAGCGGACGGTAGTCGTGTGATTTGTACAGCGTTTCTGGCCTTCCAATCGAGATTCCGGGCCTGATCGGAAAGAACAGCACCCGTTACACCGAACCCTTCAGGAATAACAACTTCAAAAGGATAGTTTTTTACCCTATTGGTTATCGGACAAATAATAGCGAGATCAGCCTTACGGTTATAATACAATGGCGAAAGTACTAATGCGGGCTGGCGGCCTGCCTGTTCATGTCCAGCCTGCGGATCGAAGTCGATCCAAACAACGTCTCCTCGATCGGGGGCATTCATCACCAGACCTCGTTACCGACAGGACGCCCCCAGTCTACCTCACCGTGGCGATTATCATCAGTAATCCCATCGACAAGTTCCTCGAGCGAATATTCTCGCTCATGGATCGGCACGACAATAATCTTCCCGTTTTCCATAGAAACGTCAACTGTCGATCCACCCTTAACATTTGACTCAACTGCGAACGCTTTCGGGATTCGCAACGCCAAGCTATTTCCCCATTTTTGAATTTGAACTTTCATAGCTTAGTATCTACAAAGACGATACATATTTGTGTGCTGAAAAGCAAGAAATCGAATTCACGCGAAGTAACGCCAGCGGCCGAAAAAACCGACGAAATTCGACCAGCGCGGAATCCATAACATTGAAAAGTTCAACTAGAGCATTCCCCGTTCCTTTACCCGTAAATACGTTTCAAGCAGCCGCGGGGCGAGCGATTGGGTAGTAACATCCAGGGCCAGGCCACCCAGCGTTTCGACCAGTCTTAACGCCGATTCCCGTTCGTGGATTATCTCTTCGGCGGCCGACTGAGTAAAAACGTCTTTAATATCCGCAGGCAACTGACTGACGGCCGCATTCAGGTCACGATCGCCGATCGTTACGACCAGCGGCAAATGACGCGGGCGCAGCAGCTTAAGCGAAGTTATCAACTCCTTTGAGCTGTCCTTGTCGACGAGGTCCGTCAAAATTACGATAAAGGAACGTTTTTTTAGATTGGACGAGATAAATTGAAAAGCGCGGGCGTACGATGGCTCGATAAGTTCGGGTTCGAGATCGTGAAGAGCCTCGAGCACCGCATCGAGGCGGTCGCCGCGCCGCGTCGGAGGAAGAAACTTCCTCACGCGGCGTCCAAACACAACCAGGCCGCAATTATCGCCGACCCGCGTGCACGCCGAAATAAGCGCGAGCGTAGCGTGAATTGCTGTGTCGAACTTAGACTCATTTTCAATCCGGCCGGTCATCAACCGCCCCGAATCGAGCGCAACGATAATCGTCTGATCGCGTTCGATTTGATATTGCCGCGTAGTCAAACGTGACCGGCGGGCCGTCGCCGTCCAGGAAATATGCCGCAGCTCATCGCCGCGAACATAATCACGCATGGATTCGAAATCGCGCCCTTCGCCGCGGCGTACGGCGCGCCTCTGAATGGCTAAAAACGAACGCGCTCCCAAAGCTTTCAGCTCGAGCTCCCTGGCACGGTGGATATTTGGATAAACTTTTACATTCTGTTCCGCCCCGAGCATTGCCTGGCACCAGACCAGCCCGAACCGTGACTGAAACCGGACGGCGGTACGTCCGAATTGATAATTTCCTCGCCGTTTTGGCGTCAGGTGGTAGAAAAACCGGGCCGACGTATGGCTTTCGATCGCAAAATCGGCCTCTCGCGTATCGTCGAGACGCATCTCGCTCGGATATTCGTCCTTAATTGTCAGTTCGAAATTGCGCCCGGTATCGTTTTCAAAAATAAGGCTCACCGTATTTTGTTCGCCGATGGCAAAACGGTTTTCAAACTCGCGGCGAACCGATAAATCGGCAGGTAATTTACGGCTCATTGCGAAGTCGAAAATCGCGGCGGCTATAAGCAGTAAATCATATAAAAACACAGCCCAGCCCAAACCGCCGATAACCCACGAAAGCGAAAGCGGGAATATCGCAATCGCGAATAGGACGTAAAACCTTCGTGAAAAAACGAATTGCATGGATGACAAGAATTATACTCGTTTATTTGTAAAAAATTCGCGCGTAAGGCTATCGAATATGTAACAATGAATGTTCAAAATTTGCTATTTTCGGGACCGATTATGAATGAAACGGGCCAACTTGTTCAGGAAGCGATCAATATGATGAACAGCGGAATGTACGAATCCGCTGTTTTACCGGCTATTAAAGCAATCGAATCAACTATTAGAAAAGAACTTAATCAGGATACCGCGGGTGAGATGGACGTTCAGCGATACATCCGGGCCCACTGGGACCTGATATTGTTTATGGGCATGCCGAATGTGCATCCTATTCCACTGAACCTGCCATTTGCGATAAGGCGCGTAGTTCCGTCATTCGATGTACATTACGGCCTAACGGAAATAATCGTGTTCGTCATTACAAAAACACGCCAGCTGGGTATGCTTCCCGAGGAATTTAAGTTTAATTCCAACGGACGCCTCGAAGTGGTCGACGGAAAGGTGCTTCTGCCCATCGCGCTTGTTACCGGACTGATCGGCAGCGTCGTTTTTCATCCCGTAAACAAGGACGAGGAAATTGGCGACGAATATTGGATGAACATCGGCGATTTCAAAATGTTTGTTTCCGAATTGTTTGGCCGCGACGATCTCGCGCGCCGGATCATGAAATTCTATTCGTAGGTCCTGACGAAATATCGGGCAAATTTGATTAAAATCTTCGTTCTTCATACTGGATTTCGATCCGTCTATGAGCCGACACAATACCCTTGACACCGAACGCCGTATTCCTACCCGCCGCGAAGCAGCTGTTTTTCGTTTTAAATCATTTTTACTACAACTGAACCGGCTCCGGGGCGACTTGCGTTCCGGCCAGTCCACGAAGTTCGGCACGAAGCGCGATTTGGCAGATCATCCGATCATAGCCGAATCGCGGACCCCATTGTGGACAGAGAACTCAGCGGAAGAGCGGGAACTTGTCGCCGGAAAAATTCAGAATATTCGCGTCGCATTGCGGCGGATCAACGGAATAACGGTCGATGCCGGAAAAGTTTTTAGCTTCTGGAAACAGGTGGGGCGCACCAGCAGGTTTCGAGGGTTTGTAAAAGGTCGCGAGCTTCGCGAGGGATGCATTATTCCAAATATCGGGGGCGGGCTTTGCCAGCTTTCCAATGCGCTCTACGACGCGGCTCTAAAAGCAAATTTCGAAATCATCGAACGCCACGCCCACACGCGGGTCATCGCCGGTTCGCTGGCCGAACAGTCGCGGGACGCTACGGTGTTCTGGAATTATGTTGATTTGCGGTTCCGCGCGGCTGTGCCTTATCGTATCGAAGCCAAATTAGAAAGCGGAGACCTTGTCGTTAAATTTCGAAGCGAACATTCCCCAACGCGCATTTTGTTTCAGATTGGACGCAGCCAAACTAAATCGGCCCCAAATTTAAACAGTTGCATGTCGTGTGAGGCTGATTGTCATCGCGTGGAGAGGCGGTTTGAAAAAGCAGCCTTTGGTCGTACAGCGTTTCTCGTAGATGATGTTTGGCCGGAATTTGACCGCTACATTCAAAGTGTCAGAACCTTGGAGGACCGCATTTTTATTCCACTTGACGGAAACCGATTTCGTAAGGCAAACTACCGCTGGACGACCGCCGGGTTTTCCGCGGTGAAACAGAGCATCTTCCTCACGGCTCGCCGCTCGGTCAGTTCGCGCCGCCTGGCCGTACAGGGAGCCGCACGGCAGTTAAATCTGCTCGAGGCAAATGAAAAGCTCGCCGAGAGCTATGGGCGGAGGCTGTCGTACGCCGACCTGCACGTCGTTGTACAGCAAAATCTGCTCCCGTTTCTTTGGCGGGCAGGACATCTTGGCGGCAGGACATTTGATGTACTTATGACCGCAATGCCGATGTCGCAGATTCAGGACCGGCTCGATTTTGCACATAGCTTACACCCGGAAAGCCGCACCCTGGCCGATTTCAGGGCCGACGATCTAATGGTACAGGCCGAATTTGAGGCACTGGCCCACGCACGGTCGATAATCACGCCCCATTCGGCCATTGCCGCGCATTTTGGCGATCGAGCGGTGACGCTGGATTGGCAACGGCCCCTTGCGGAAAAGCGCCTGTCCGCGAAAAACCACAAGCCGCAAATCGTCCTGCCCTCCGCTACCGTCGGGCGAAAAGGTTGTTACGAACTTCGCGAGGCTCTCCGCGGACTCGATGTTTCGGTCGTCACACTCGGCCCAATCATTGAGCATACCGACTTTTGGAGCGGCTTTGACACACGTCCGGGCGGCTCGGACTGGTTGGAAAACGCCGATCTGGTAGCGTTGCCCGCCTTTGTCGAACACAGGCCGCGAAGACTGCTGCAGGCCGCCGCGGCGGGAATTCGCGTTATCGCAACACCGGAAACAGGAGTATGCGGTGTTAACGGGATTGAAATGGTTGAGGCGGGAAACGTTCAACAACTTAGAGACGCCATTCTCTCACACCCGCCGGGCGTAAAGTGAAAAGTTATTTTAAACAAAAAGTTTCGCAAAAAAAGCAACTTATCCTGGTTTTCGAGGTTCAAAGGGTTAGTTGAGTAATACCCGTTGACCGGAGGATGAGTCTTGAAAGTTGTACTAATTCTTGCCTTTGTTTTTTCGTTTTCTCAATTTGTGTTTGCACAGGAAACGACCGCGGTTCCGGTGATTGCGATAGAGGATGTATACCTTGCCAAGGATAACGGGTCCGGAAAGGCCGGAGATCAGGTCTCGGAATTTCGCACGACCGACGTTCCGATTCATTGCGTAATTTTGCTCGAAAGTCCCGCTGTTACGACGGTCAAAATGAATTTCGTAGCCGTAAGCGTACCGGGCGTAAAAACCGACACTAAAGTCGTTTCCACAAGCTACACCACCAAAGAAGGCCAGAACCGCGTCAATTTTACCGGACGTCCTGACGGCAAATGGATCCCGGGCCGTTATCGCGTCGATTTGTTCATAGACGGATTAATTTCGAGAACGATCGAATTCTCGATCCTTAGCAGCGGTGCCGCCGTTAACTCATCAAAACTCACCGGAACGCCCAAACAAAACAATCAAAAACCCTGATTTCTCTTATAAATTTCCGATCTACCTGCTTATTCGCTGAGATTAATTGTAGGATCTGGCCTCGAACCTATTCGTAAGGGGCGTGTGGGCATATCCCTGGAAGCGCCTGACCGGTAACCTGTAATACAGATTCGGCAGTTACTTTCGTCTATCGTTTTAACACGTGACGCATAGTTTTACTCAAACCCTCGATACTGTTCCCGCCTGGGCCGAGAAAAATAAGATTGTTAATGTAATAGTCGATACGCCGCGGGGTTCAAGGAACAAATATAAGTTCGACTCCGATCTCGGTATTTTTAATTGGGCGGTGTTTTGGCATTAGGCCATACGTTTCCCTTTGACTTTGGATTTATTCCCCGAACGATCGGGGGTGACGGAGATCCGCTCGACGTGCTGATCCTTATGGACGAAGCCGCGTTTGTCGGATGTCTGGTCGAATGCCGGCTGATTGGCGGACTTAAGGCTTTTCAGACAGAAGAAAAACGCCGTCGGGAACGAAATGACCGGCTCCTGGCGGTGCACGAGAAATCTATCGCATACACGGGTGTTAAATCCTTAAAACAGCTAAGTTCTGCGGTGATTGACCAAATAGAACATTTTTTCGTTTCGTATAACGAGGTTAAGGGAAAGGAATTCAAGGTGACCGGGCGGTTCGGCCCTCGCGGTGCTGTCGATATTGTTACGCGGGCCGCTGCAGTAGAGAATTCGGCTGACTAAGTTAGTTCGATGGCGTAAACATCGGCGGCCGGTTCTTCATAAGGATGAACTTTCTTAATGGCCGCGAGCACATCCTTTAACTTGTCGCTTTCGCACACGGTTTCGATGCGTTCCTCGACAACCTCTTCTATCTTGCCGATTTCACCGTCCGTCGGGTCGGAACCGGGCTCCGGCTTAAATCGAGTAATCCCCTTTACCGTAAACGTACAATGTGAATATTTTCCGATGACACCCGCTTTAGCGTCTCCGAGAGCACTTCGCATAGCGTCGCCATGGGTTTCGGGAACATAAACTACGATTTTGTATCGCTTTCTCATTTTTCGGTCGAACGTGCTGCTGGCGTCAACTAACGATGCTAGCAGTTCATCCGGCCGAAATATGTATTTTTGCCGACGTATAAAACGCGGCAGCCAAAAGAGCCTGATCCAACATCAGCCGCAGGCGAAATATTCGGGCTGGCGTTGGAGACTTTGCGAATGTTATCAAAGAAACGAACGTCTTTCCGGTAGGCCTCGCCCCCGATTCCAATTAAAACCGATTGGATAACTGCCCTTCCCCAACTGATAAAATCTGCCCGCTTTTTACGTCGACGGTTAGCTGCGATTTGTATGTGGTTCGCGGTGTTATGCCGATCCGGTCTGATTTTCGATGGAGCAAATCGTCCTCGGTCCTAATGGAAATATTTCGAATTGAACACAAGCCGTCTGGGTCAATTCAACCAAATTCCAGATAAATTTCGTCTCAAAGCTTCGCCGCAACAAATCCATAAAATTTATTCAGGAATTTATCAAAGGTCAAGGTATTTCCAGGCGGAGTCTGGGGAACTTTTCGGGTACCGGTGCCCCACGTGTAGATTTCGAACGAGCAGGGTTTGCTGTAATCGGTCGTCCCGGCATTAGTAATTGCGGAGGTTAAGACGACCCAGTGGTCCGGATACATCGAAATAATGTCGTTCTGATTCGAAGATTTCAAAACGTTTGAATCTACCAGCATCGCCACGTTGTATCCCGCACCCAGAAGGTCGCCGGCGCGTTTTGAGCACATCGATTTCACCATCGGAATGTCACCGCCGAGCAATGAAGTATCGTTGATCACCTTTGTATAACCGGCGTCTTTAAACCATTTTTCGATAGTCGACGGCAGGGTAATTCCGGCCAGATTATTTCCGAACCAACCCGCAGGCGACAAGAACCAGTTGCTAGTGTCACGGAGGCTGGCGAGCATTACCCAATCCGCCGGATTGGTGTTCGCTGGAACCGGCGCCTGCTTTACCTCGTTAGCCGGTTGAACGCTCAGATTGCCGATTTTCGCGGTTCCCTTTGAAAAAAGATCGATTCCTGCTTGAGCGAAAGCGTCGGGGTCATTTAGGGCAATTGACCGCAGCAACGCCGAGGGTCCGCACATCGGCGTGCCTGCCTGGTGGATCCGGTTTGGGTCGTCGACGCGGGAAAGTAAGCCACTCGCAAAATCCAATTTATCGACATGCGGCCAAACCTTAGCCAGCGTGGCATTTGCCATGAACTGATTAACAAGTGTAGTTGCCGTTTCTTTTGACATTTATTTATATCTCTCTTGAATAGATTTGGTTACCAAACGCGAGCGTGAAAATTCTAATTCTTTTTTTAATATTTAATTTTAGAACGAAAACGGTTTCTCTGAAAAGTACCATTTGCGACGAACCTAACATTTCCGGATCGGGCGGCCAAAGGTTGACACTCATTATTTTTAACGCGACTTCGATATACAAAAAGGCCGCCCGGAATTTAAAGCCGGCGGCCGCATTTTGTCGTTAGTTTTTAGATTGGAGATCGATTACCAGCGGCTTTGACGCCCGCCATAACCGCCGCCATTATTACCACCGTTATAATTACCGCGTCCACCGCGATCTTCTCGGGGCTTAGCTTCATTAACCTTGATCTCGCGTCCGCCAAACTGGGTGCCGTTGTATTCGCTGATAGCTTTTTCACCTTCTTCCTGCGAAGACATTTCGACAAAACCAAAACCGCGCGAACGGCCTGTTTCCCGGTCCTCGACAACGGTTGCCGACTCGACTGTTCCGATACCACCAAACAAGTCTTCGAGCTCCTGGCTCGAAGTTTGAAATGAGAGATTACCTACATAAAGTTTCATAGACATAATAATATTTACCTTTTCTCTTAAATAAAGAGAATTTCCAAAAGAAGTTCGAATTCGAGATTTACTTCCGAAGAATGGGATTTTACCCGAGTAACCTGCGTTTCGGACGCCCGTGGGCGAGCAACTTCCAGACCCCTAAACAACCAACCCTCTATTCATCCAAAACGCCTTCGTAAAACCTTATGCAGTATCGGGAGCACATCACCGCGGACGTGCGAGAGCAGGACAACAGGAAATATGATGCAAAATTTGCTCGCCCGTTTGCAAACGGAAACCAGCGAAGTCGGGTGAATTTTGGAACAAATTTCTATGAAAAGTGTCTAAATTGCTATAAATATTAGCTTTTTATGAGCGGGATATTTCTAAGATCGGATTTTCGAATTCGTTTTTAAGTTATAACAAGCGTTTCACCTCCTGAATTTTATTACGAGCTTCCTCCTCGCCCAGGGCTAGAAACTCATCCCGTTTTTTGATCTCGTCCGGACGAAGATGGCCGATGGGCGGTGTTATCACGAGGTCGGCGTTCATTTTTTGGAAACGGCCGGCGGCGGCCTGGAGCATCATGGCGGATTGAAAAAGGACGCCGAGCGCGGTTCGCGGGACCGATCGGAATGTCGATCCACTGCCGATCAGGTCGATCGCGATAAGGACATCGGCACCCATCGAGCGGACGACATCGACCGGCATAGGAGAGATTACGCCGCCGTCGATCAGCAGGCGTCCGTCCGCATCGCTAACCGGGGTGAAAACGCCGGGTACGGCACAGCTTGCCCGAATAGCAGCGATCAGGTCGCCGGAATCTTTTAGGATTACCTCCTTGCTGGTCGCCAAATCACAGGCGGCTGCGGCAAACGGAATGCGGCAATTCTCAATTCGAACCGCGGGAAAATGTCGCGAGAGAAATGAGCCCATAGGTACGCTCGACAAAACGCCCATCGTCGAGAACGAGGGCCTGGTCAGGTTCGACCACCGGGCTTCCATGGCCATCGCCAGAATCTCGCGAACCGACATCCCGGCGGCATACGCTCCGCCGACGATGGACCCGGCCGAAGTGCCCGCGATAAAATCTATCGGAATCTCGTTTTCGACCAGCACCTTCAGCACACCGATATGAGCGAACCCACGTGCGCCGCCGCCGGAGAGTGCAAGTCCAATCTTCTTCCTCGTCATTATGATTTTCCCGCGAAACACGCGAAACAACGCGAAATAAGAATTTTTGCTTCTCGGCCGGCCGCTACTAAAGCGACTTTAAGCAGAAAGCAATTTGAGCGTCATTTCGTGTATTTCGCGGGCAAATTCTTCTTCTCGCCCAATTCCTTCCGATTGATTTTAACTGTTGTTTATGAAAAACTTAAACCCCAATAATGACAGCGTTTGAATCGGCTTCTTATACTCGCGAACAAACAACGGCGGACCTCGCGGCCGGCAACCGGGCGTGTCCCGTTTGCTCGCGGGCGACGCAGGACGAATTTGTCCCGTTGGTCTCGATGCAAGAAGATCTGCAGCGGCTGATACGGGCAAATGCGCCTGACACGCAGAATTTTCAGGCGGTCTGCGCCCGGTGTGTACGGCTTTTCGAACGGGCCAAGGAGCACATTATTGCCGACGCCGCAATGCAAAAAGACGGCTCGCACGTGCTCTCGACGCCTTTGCGGCTCGACGCCGACGATCGTTTTACCGGACGAGGAGTGACCATTGCGTTTCTCGATTCCGGTTTTTACCCGCACGTCGATCTGACCACGCCGGTAAATCGGATCGTCGCCTACCGCAATTTGCTGGACGAAGACGGCGATCTGAGCTCGCTGTTCCAGCCCGATGTTGCAAGCTGGCACGGTATGATGACCTCGGTCGTTGCGGCCGGAAACGGCTCGCTTTCCAATGGGTTTTATCGCGGGATCGCACCCGAAGCGGAGGTCGTGCTGGTAAAACTTGCCCGCACCGGGCGAATTACCGACCAGAACATCCGGGACGGCCTGGAGTGGGTACTTGAAAACCAGGAGCAGTACGATATTCGAATTGTCAATATCTCGGCCGGAGGCGATTTCGAACGCAGTTACCTGCACGATCCGGTTTCGAAAATGGTCGAGGAATGCTCGTCACGCGGCATTACGGTCGTCTGCGCGGTAGGTAACTCAGGCCATATGCCAAACCACCCGGTCGTACCGCCGGCCAGCTCGCCTTCGTCGATCGCTGTCGGCGGGCTCGACGACAATAATTCGATAAACCGTGCCAAACGCGGCATGTACCGCTCCTCCTACGGCCCGACTATCGACGGCCTGCAAAAACCCGAGGTCATTGCGTCCTCGATCTGGATCCCCGCCCCGATCCTGCCGAACACGCCAACGGCCCAGCAGGCCGATCTGCTGTCAAAACTCGATAAATCTCCCGACGAAGATCTCCACCAGCTCATTCGAGAAAACCCCGGAATCGACGGCGAGCTCGACGCCGCACTCGACCGGCCGGTACACAGCATTCGCCAGATTATCGTCCTAAAAATCCGCCGCGAAAACGTCATAACGAAACATTACAAATACGTCGATGGCACCTCGTTTTCAGCCCCGATCGTGTCTTCGGTCATCGCCCAAATGCTCGAAGCCAATCCAAACCTGCTCCCGCACCAGATCAAAAAAATCCTGATCTCCACAGCCGAACGTCTCCCCCACTACGAAGTAGACCGCCAGGGCTGGGGCGTAATCGACCCCCGCCGAGCCGTCGAAGCCGCCCTCCGGGTATAGCGGAACGCCCGGCGCCCTTGCCGGCTCTTGACCTCTTTCGCGTATTTGGACCGGTCGAATCGTTCCACTTTAGCTCCCGCGATGGAACGAGAACACATATAGTGGACCGCACCTAACATCTTTCGCTTCAAAACTTTACCACCGTTCCGTTCCACCGAAAATGGAACGGGGCAATAAAAAAATATTTTTGAAAATTCGGGCGCGCTTTTACGTCATCGGACAACAATTAACCACTAACCATTAACGATCAACAATCACTTTTCAAAGATCACCCACAGCCTTGGACTTGCCAAAGCTTGTGGAGGCAAGTAAATTTACCACGCGTTGCATCAGAAAGCAAGTATTTTATTTGTGCAACGAATTGGACGTACCGCGGGCTGTTAGCCTGCGCCCGTACCGCAGGCTGTTAGCCTGCAACGTCGGCACCTGGTATCGATTTGTCAGATCAAATCAAATCCAATACCTTTCTGGCCGCAGATTTCTAATTCAGATAGAAGCGAAAATAATTCAAAACGAACGAGGAAATCTATAGTGTCCCTCCCGATGTCTTTTTTCTAATAAAATCACCCGGATAAACACCGAACCGGTTTTTATACAAATCGTGGGAACACTTTCTCAAAGTCAAAATTTCGCTCATTTCGCTTGTTCAATATCGTCGCCGAGCGCGAGCGTTGCCCCAACGACTGGCCCCCGTCGTTCCATTGCAGCTTGCTCGTGCCGGCGCCTTTTTCCTTGTCGCCGGTGACGATAGGCTGGACTGCTTCCATTCCGACCGGGCGGCTATCAGATCACTTGAGATACCTCTCAAACCACGCAAGGATGCGGCGATACAGGTCCGCCTTATGCTCGGTAGTCCATGAGAGGGGTGAATGATCTTCCCCTTCATATTTGACGTATTCGACATCTCTGTGAAGGCGCGGCAAACCGACGAACACCTGGTCGGCCAGGAATGGATGCACAGCTCTGTCGCTGCTGCCGTGGTAGATCAGCAGCGGCGTTTTTACCTTATCAAGTGAGAAGAGGGGTGAGTTTTGGACGTAGGCGTCCGGTTTATCCCAAAGAGCACCGCCCAATCTTGCCTCTGATGTTGCGAGGCCGTAGCTGCTGCCATCCGAAAACATCTCGGAGAACATTGAGGCGTAGTCTCCATACGCCGCTCCCATCACGGCCGCCTTAAATCTGTCGGTGCGAGAGATCAACGCAAGGGTGCTAAACCCGCCCTGGCTGTGACCCATCACGCCGATTCGATCCTCGTCGACTATACCTGCGTCGATGAGGGAGTCGATGCCGGGTAGAACGCTATCGACCAATGCCTGAACCGGAGCACCGGCGGGTTTTGCGGAGGTATTCGGTACGTGGACCGCGGAAGCCGAATACCTTAAGTTCTTGGTTTGGGCGGAGCTGAATTCGGAGGTGCATAGAATTTTTCCCGGCTTCGATCCACATATAATGAGGCTTCGGGAAAAGCTCTACCGCGAAACATCAATTCGTACCGGCGACTAAGCTCTTTGACGTACGCAGGGTCATTTCGAAACAAATCCGGGGATGGGTACGACGCCGAAAGTTGCAGCAAATCGCCGAGATAAAGGTACGCATCCGCGAGGTCCTCGAGTTTCATGCCCATGTATTTGTTGATCTTTACGGTCACCAGTTCGGAAAAATGGGTTCTCGAATAAGCCTGTCGATCAGATCATGTTGTTGTTTCAATCGATGTGCCTCGCCTTAAGCAACAATCGGAAAGTGATCAAAGGCCTTAATTACCGCCGTAATCGCTTCGACCGGTTTAGGATCCGACATCACGCCGGACGGTTTCAGTGCCTGTTCAAATGTAACCCCAAAGAAAATAAAAAGGGCGAAACCAAATACAAATATTTTAAAACCTTGCATTGAAGAAGACGACCTACTACTTCGTCGTTCGGGATTGATTTTGGCAAACGGGTTACGGACCATACAGGTCAGTAAAATGAAAACAGAGCCTTTTAGCAACTTTGTCATGTTCTTTTAAGGTGCCGAGGTCTGAAATTGTACGTATCTTGAACATTAATTCTCACATTTTCATTTGTGATTTCCGTCTTTATCGAATGCCGGCAGCATAAATATACGACTCAAATCCGCCGGGCGAATCAGAGTTGATTCACCGGGCCTGTAATAGTTGGTATTTATTTCAGTCCCGCGAAACCGAAAAATGCCGACAGAACCGGAGGTAAAGTTTGTGGGGAAATTTGCAAACGACAATTGCTTGATCCATTTCCCAGACGAATTACGAAAAGCGGACAATCGCGTCTCGGAAAGCACGTTGGAATTGCTTCGAACATAGGCTTCTCGATACGTGACGCGAACAAACCGGTTCGGTGTCGTAAACGGGTCGATCAGTATTTTCCATTTACCCGGTTTCGGATTCTCAATGTGTATTGACTCCAAGGCAGAGTCTGTAATGCTGTGCTCCGTTACCATACATTTCAACCCGGTACAATCATATAAATATAGGTCAATATCGGACATTCTATCGGACGCGTCGTCAAGACTTAGATACAAATCTTCCGTTTCGGCCGGAATTTCGATCTCACGAATCATCGGTTTCCCGCCGGACCTAAACGCGATGTTTTCGTTCGAACCAACGCCCGCGGCCCACTCGACACGGCCGTTTACCTCCGCTCCCGAATTTTGGAGAACTGTTTTTATTGACCCTTGTTCATTTGATTGGCACGCAACCGCCACATTGTATATACCTGCGGCAAGTGTGAAATCGGCTGGGGACTGAGTAATTCCTCTAGCCTGATTATTTGAAGTATCACCATTTATGACGATTACTTCCCAGACTCCCGGCTCCGGATTGGGAATCGCACGCGCCCATTTGCCGCCGTTTTGATATCCGACAAGGCCCTTTCCGGGAACCCGCGGGTGCGAAGTCCAGTAGCTCGTTCCGGATGGGTCGAAAAAGTTTAGTTTTAGACTTCCAAACGTAACGTTCATCGTTACGTTAAAAACAGGCGTATCAGGCGGGACATAAAAAAAATATGATTTCCAGCTTAGGAAATCTGCCTTTCCGTTGATGGTTATTTGAAAGCCGTTCGATGGAACAAGCTGGTCCGCGGCGACTATTGTGCATAGGGTTTGATAAACTGCATAGCTTTCGCCTTTTGGAACCAGCTCAATTAGCGTACTGTGAACACCGTTGGTTTTTGGTGCGCTCCGTACAGCCACAGATACTTGCCGGCCTCGCGGCAAAGAAATCGATTCCCCAGTGGAGAAGGTACCATCATTACCTCGTAACCGAACCTGGTAGCTAACACTACCATTCGGACCGCCTCGGCGTGTAAAGGTTATGTTTCTAACGCCCGCCTGTCCGGGGGACCAACCTTCCCGTTCGTAGATTCCAGGCCCGGTATCTGAGGCTTTCAGATATTTGCTTAAAATGGTTTTAACCGAGCCGCGACTTTCGATCACCGGCGGCATTTTTCGAAGTGAAAGTGACTTCCACGCACCTCGTACATTCATTACACCTGCGCCCTGGTCGTGTGCGGCGGTTCGCTCGAGAAAACGAGCGCTCGTACGTACCGCGTGCGATATTCGTTCGGCATCAAACGGCAGGTTTTCTTGTTTCGCACCGCTAATAAGTAACGCGGCCCCGCCGGCGGCAAAGGGCCCGGAAAAGGAAGTGCCCGATACCTGCTGGTAGCCCGCCGGAAGTTTATAATACCGGCCGCTCGCGAGGCCGGGAGTGTTGCCCGCGGCCGAGAGTAAGGCGTCGTACGGGGCTATAATATCAGGTTTGAGAGCACCATTTTCACTCGGGCCGCGCGAAGCGGTATCGTTTACATCTTCGTCGCGATCCGTAACAAATCCATAGTTCGCCTGCCAGGTTTGCCGTGTCGTCGAACCGCCGACGATTATTGCTTTACTTGTCGCATTAAACGCCGTGTTCATCGCCGGCCCACCGTTTGAAGCGCCGATGAACATTGGTTTTTTATATTTATCAATCAGGCGGTCAAAAACAATATCGAGCACGGCGTTTCCGTCGTTGAGACGTTTTACCAGGCCCCACGACATCGTAAGGACATCTACCTGGGGATCGCGGGCGGCAAGAATCATCCCTTCCATTGGCGAATAATTTTTCAGCAGGTTTGCTCGCACGACGACGATGCGTGCCTCTGGAGCCGCACCGTTCATCGCGCCGCCAAAAAAAGACTTGCCGGCCGCACCGCTGATTATTCCGGTCGTGTGCGAATTTGTGCCTATTCCGAGCGTAATTGAGTGGTTTTCCTTGTTAATTAGCACAGCGAAAGCGACCGTGTCCCGAACGGGAGTTTCGGGATTGTCGCGGCCAAAAACACCAAGATCGCCATTGACGTTGAAATCACCCAGCGGCAAATCGTTTGAAAAATCTCCGTTCTGGTCCGTATCGACTCGTACGATTCCGGTCGTTTCGTCCCAAAGAACCGGGAAAATAAATCCCTTTCCTTTTGAAACTAAATTAATTTGGGGAAAGTAACTGAAATACCGAAACGGAAACATTAATTCCGTCGCTGTACGCGGAGATGCATCGAATTTGCCAAATCTGTAGTTTCCATCGGCCGGCGCTTGATATTGTACGTTGTTAACTACAAAGAATTGAGAGATCGCTTTTACTTCCGTATTCATCGAAACTCTATAGAGATCCTCGTCCGCCGAGTCGGTAGCGTCATAAACATGAGCGAGCTTCGGAACCGTTCTACCATCGATGGTTTTCGCTGTCTGATTCTCCGGCGAGAGCCAATCGGGAAAATCCTCAACGACAGCTATCGTCGCGCCACGCCCATCGTAGGTCGGATGATCCCGGATAAACTGTGGAGCGCCAATATCCTGAGTAGGTAGATACGGGTTTTCCGCCGGTGTATTCGCTCCCGGAGGAGGTCCGTCTTCGGGTTCAGAGCGGGAGTCCGATAATCCGTCCAAAACGTCAGAACTATAATAATCCGGATATCCGTCCAGATTGAGCACATCGACGTTTGGTGACGCGGCAAGTTCTTCGACACGTTCGGTCGGGACTTCAGCACGAATATAGTCAACGTCCGCGGCCGCGTACTGCACACTGCCGTTGTACGTGTCGATTTCGGCCTTCACCTGTTGAAGCGCTTCGCTCTTGCACGCTAATAGAACCGTTACTGACTTTTTCTCCTGGATCCTTGCTTCAGCCAGTCGCGACCGGTCGTGTTTCTTTAGCGGGAACTTCTTTACCGGAACCCAATTGAATGACGAAACATCTCCACAATTAATTCGAAGCGGCAGAATCGACGTAAATACAATTACCGTAAGTATTAGGTGAGCGATGATCGATTGCATAAATACTAAAAATGCAACTTTAGCGATAACTGAATCGACCGTGGGCCACCGATTTGATACAGCGGATTAAACCCGCCGCCAAACCTGGAAATACTGGTACCAAACATCGAACGGGAACGGCCAAAGTTAGAATTTAGAAAACAAGTGCCGTTGCCTATAACAGCTAGACAGAGCAAATCTCCGCTGGGTACGTCGGCCCCCGGATCGCCAAAATTGGGATGGTTTAAAACATTAAATACGTCGATCCTAGCCACTAAATTCGTTTTTTCGGACAGTTTTACTTTACGGTGGATCGAAAAATCAATCTGCGATAACGGAAATCCTCTGAGTGCGTTACGACCCAGCGTCCCCTGTCGTTGCGGCACAAATGTAGGACTCGGCCCCATCGGCGCCAATGTGAAAGCAGCGGGATTTGTTCGCCTTCCGCCCGGTGCAGTTGGGTCGCTAAGATACAACGGAACTCCTGTAATCAAATCCGGTCGGACACTCTGCGTTAGACCGTCAAAGGTAATTCCAAATCTGGCGATGACATTTACGGGAGCTGCGCTTCGGGCTGTAACTATAGAGTCGACCGACCAGTTGCCAAAGATCATTTCCCCAAACCTTCCCAATCCATGAGGCGTCGGAATATTGTATGTCAAAGCGGCGTTAAACGAGTGCCTGATGTCAAAAGTCGAACTCGCCCTCGATAAATCGAGGTCAAGAATTTCATCCGAACTATTATCAATGGAATGTGACCACGTATATGAAGCCAGAGCCTGAAGCCCTTTCGATAACCTACGTTCGAACTGGGCCTGGAGGGCATGGTAGTCCGAAACGGCAGTGTTGCGAGTAAGATCTAAACGCGTAAAAGCCGTATTAAAATTACGAATCGATTTTATCTGAAGAAGTTTGCGGCCAAGGGCGCCGACGTATGAAAGAGAAAGCGATTGATTAGAACCCAAAGCCTGCTCGACCGCAAAATTGAATTGGTATGTTCGCGGGAGCTTAAGATTGGAATCGAAAGCATAAATCTGTCCATAAGTCGGGCCGAAAGTAAAAGGCGGAGAGGCCGCATTCGCCTCGCTAAGCGGAAATGCGACGTTTGACAGAGCACGATTTGCAAGAAACGGCGCACTCGTATAGCCCATCGCAGCTTGGCCGTTCCCGAGGTCATAAAACATACCCAAACCTCCACGAATTACCGTCTCGAGTCCCCGCCTATGAAATAGTTCATACGCAATTCCGAACCTTGGGGCAAAATTTGTGTAGGTAGTTTTGTAAAGCGGCGTGTTTTGCGGGGCAAGCGACGCGGTCGCGGGGTTATCGAGTCCAATTACATTGAACGGTGTCAAGCCGTTTGCTTCGGTAGGGGCGGGATTTACTTCCCATCTGACGCCGTATGTTAGTGTGGCACGCCGCGATGCTTTCCAGATATCCTGTACAAACGCTGAAAAGTTAAAGAATCGTGGTTTTGAGCCTTTGTCAGCAATCACCTGAACTGAAGCCGCAGTTCCGGCGTTGATTGCCGCTGCGGAGGTGAAAACCGGATTCTGCGCATATTCGGCGGGACCGAACGTCGAATACAAACGTCGAAGATCGCCGCCGAATTTTAGCTGATGATTTCCCCGCGTCACTGAAACTGAATCGACAATATTCAATTGTGCATTAGCATTCGCGGCAGTCGGCCCGGCCCGGAGCGTAGGCGTCGTACCGATTGCTATTTGGAAAACAAATTGACTGTTATTCGGCGATGCAAAGGCCGGAAACAGTGATGAGTTTGGGGGTACTACCGCACCTCCAAATGTGTCGAGCGCCGATCTGCTCACATTACCGGTATTACTCCAGTTGATTCTTAGATCATTTAGTAATTGCGACGTAAAAATAGAATTTAACCCAAAGGTTAACGTCCTTGTTTTAACCTTCGTCGTAGTTACCGTGTTCAGACCCCCGGCCCGCACGATCGTTTTGGAAGGCGCGTCGTTGTACCTCCCAAATAATGTGTTAGTCGAGCTAAAATTATGATCTATTCGAATACTGGCCGCATCGAGAGTCGCCGGATTGGAATAGCTAGACGCAAATTTTGCGGTCTGGGTTGTCGTATTGATGGCACCGTTCGGAATTGGAAATGCGTTTAAATATGGCTGTAATGCCGCCGGAGCACTTTCTCTAATGCTCAGCGCAGGAACGTCAACAATAGATACCTGCGGCTGCCGAAGCCGTAGTCCTTCGTAAGAGAAAAAATAGAATGTTCGGTCTCTTGCCAGCCGCCCGCCTATCGTCCCTCCAAAATCATTCTGACGCATAGGCGGTTTTCGCAAATTTTGAGCATTGGCAAACCAATCAGTTGCGTCAAGCTTGTCGTTTCGAAAATAATCGAAAACACTTCCATGAAGATCGTTTGTCCCCGAACGTGTTGCGATCGAGATTTGCCCTCCGGGAGTCCGTCCAAATTCCGGCGCGTAGCTTGAAGTTAATATCTTAAATTCCTGAAGCGCGTCTACCGATACAAGGTTGCTTGTACCGCCAAACGCCGATAAACCGGGCTGTGAACCGGCGGCCGTTTGACTTAGAGTTAATGCGGCACTTGTTCCAATGTTTGCGCTTACTCCATCGACCGTGTAATAGTTCGCGTTCGCCCGTTGGCCGTTTATGCTGAACTGACCGGTATTGCTGCCGGTCGTTTTCGTTATCACGACCCCAGGTGATAATCGAATCAAAGACTGGAAGCTGCGTCCATTCAGCGGAATATTTGCGACGAATTGACGATCAATGACCGTGCCGACAGCCGGCGACTCGCTTATAAGCGACTCATCTGGTCGAACTTCGATCGCTGCACTTAAGGCTCCTACTTTTAACTCAATTTTCAGTGTTTTTCGGTCATTAACATTCAAAATAACGTTTGGAACTTGAACCCGGGTGAAGCCTTCGCGTTCGAAGAGGAGAGTGTAGGTGCCGGGTTGGAGGAGCGGGATTGTGAATGTGCCGGATTCGTCGGTTGTGACGTTTCGGCGGGCTCCGGTCGCGGTGTTTGTGATCGTGACCGCGGCGCCGGGTACTACGGCGTCTTTTTCGTCCAGGACTGTGCCGGAGAGTGTCGCGGCGGTGCTTTGGGAAAAGACGGCAGCGGCGGCCAACGCGAAAAGTAAAAAGGCAAAAGGCAAAATTGTCGATCTCTTAATTATCATCATCGTCTCTCCTACTCCATTGATAAGAATCTGTACCCTCGAACCGTGCGAGCACATGACCGGGCTCATTTGCCACACGAACCCCGTCCGCCGAAGCGGCTGCTGGAGGCTGTCTTATAGGTCCCTGAAAGGGCCAAAGGCAAACGCGTCGTGCGAACGCGGGCGAAAATAGCGAGATTTGATTGCCGTCCTTGTAGGGGACATAGGAATCCTTACCCCGTCTGTTTTCAACTACTTCCTCCCTTTCAGGGAGGGGCCATTTACGCTATCGTCCGTCGGCGGGTTTCACCCGCCCCTATTACCTTAGTGGCTTTCAGCCACAAAAAACGACTTTTCCGACGTCCTCAGCTTTTTCTATCGCACCGCCTGCAAGGCCGCTGCCAGTTTTTCGGCGGTTGCGAGGGAGCGGAAAAACTGTTGGGACTTTATCGATGGGCCGGCGTTGTCGCTAGAAATCGTAAATGCCGTGCGGACGGCGCGGTCGGCGGTTGATGCTTCGTTAAATAAACGGGCGGCCGCACCGGCGATTTCGGTGTCTGAATCGATCGAAATCGAGGCGGCGTCGCCGCTGCCGCCGAAGACCTCCTGGAGCTGCTGCCGTAGCTTTCGGGCTTCCTGCTCGCAGGTTCGGGCGTGGATGCGGACGACGGCCAGCCATTTTGAACGCGCATCGGGGCTCATGCTCTTTATTTCGTCTTTTGAAAACCTCCCGGCCAATTTTTTTAATGTGCCCGCGACGCTCATTAGCTGGCCGGAACTGCTTAAAACCTGGCCCGAGAACCTGCGGACGGCTTCCTCGGCATCGGCTTCGTTTTTGCCGAGATAGCGGCGGACTTCGTCGAAGGCGGCGATGCGGCCTTTGTTCACCTCGATCCGCTCGACCGTGGACGGCGCGGCGTTGCTCTGCTTTTGCCGGGCGGCCGCTTCCGTATAGGTTTCGATCCTGATAATTACCGCGGGATTTCCGCCGAACGATGCGAGAGCCTGTAAAATCCGGTTCTTCTGCGCGGGCGTGTCGACCAGCCCGGAGACGAGCAGTTTGCCGTCCGCCGTGCGCTTCACGTCCGTTTGATCGTCGATATCGGCCCCGGCCTGGTTGAGCAGACGCATTACTTCGACTTCGAGATCGGCGGATGCGATTGTGTTTGGAACAGCCGTGTTTGTGTTAGCGGTGTTTGCGGCAGGCAATTCCGCGCCCGTCGCGACAGGCGCCGCTGACGGCTCCTCGGAAGGCTTTGGCGAAGGCCGTGCAGACACGGTCATCGGCACCGCATCGGCGAAGAAACCGGCGTTTAACGACGCGAGACTCATGACCGAAAACGACGATTCGCGCACCTCGTACTCGATATCGCCTTCAACGGTGGAAACTCGAAAATACTGGCGAACCGGGTGGAAATCTGCAGTGCGAATCGTCAAATCGGACAGGGTGATGCGGCCCGCGGCCTGCTCGCCCGCCGACACGGTCTGGAGCCGCATGGCCGGCGCGCCGTCCTCGGTCTCTATCCGCTCCACGGAGTCGCGCCTGTTTGGCAGAGTATTTCGCCAATCGCGAAAGCCGATGATCGAAAGCGGCGGCGGCTCGTAATTATTTGCTTTCAGAATATGCTCGAGGTCGCTGACGACGGGCGCCGGAGAATCTGCCTGCGGCGTGACAACCTTTCTCATCCGAAGATTGTCGATGTCCTGCCATGTCTCGACATTTGCGGTCGTCTCGCCCCCGGGGCCGCGCCGCCGTACGCGCAGCTGCTGATAGATCACCGGCTGTTCGGCGGCCGACAGCTCGGCGGCACGCGATGCGATCATCCTGTCGATCAGCTCCTCGGCCGAGACCACGGCCGGACCCGAAACAAGGACCATGTAAACGCCCGCGACAATCACCGTTACCGTCAGGGCCGAGATCGTGGCCAGCCGCAGCGACCGCTGATCGACGGAAGAAAGCATGGCGCGCAAGCGGCCGGCCGAGCCCGTCAGGCGCTCCCAGAACGTCGGTGGGATCGGGTTGGCAGCCTGAAATTGCAGCCTGCTGTTAAAACCGCCCCACGACCCGCGCTCCTCGACGATCGGTTGAACAACGTGGCTCTGAAAATCGATGTAGAGCGAGATTGCCGACTGCAGCTTTTCGGCACGGCTGCGGCACCTCCAACATGCCTCGAGGTGCGAGCGAAGCAAATCTGTCAGTTTTGGCGACAGCTCGCCGTCCATATAGCACAACAGGTCGTCCTCGGACGGGTGCTCGGCGCTCGCGATCCAGTTTTTGGGATTTTCCTCGTTCATACACTCTCTCGTTCTGAGTCCAGGCAAAGAAGCCTGGTAAAGCAGGAACTCAAAACCTGCGGCTAACTTTCAGGCACAAGTTTCCTGATTGCCCTCCTCAGATACTTGCCGACGGCAGGCACCGAGATGCCCAGGATGTCGCCGATCTCCTTGTAACGCAGTCCCTCGCTCCGCAGGTGCAGACACTGCCGCTCCTGGACCGACAGCCGGGCCATCGCACGGTAAACGTGTGCGAAATCCTCAAGCCGTTGAGTCCGCTGCTCGGGCGATATGCCGGGGTCCGGAATTCGGCTGCAGATCTCGTCCCATCCGAGGTCGTCCAGCGGCGCAATAAACTGCCGGAGATTAAGCCGGCTGACGGCCAGATTGTGCGCCACGCGGAACAGCCATGCACGCGGGTTATCGATCTGGGTTCCCTTTTGCAGGACGCGATGAAGCTGCAGGAAAGCGTCCTGCGTTATATCTTCAGCCTCGGCCGCCGTCGCGATGCCAAATACGGATACGACATACGCAAGTATCGAACTCCGCAGCGTCGCAAAAAGGCTTGTGACCCGATCTTCGATTGTCACGTTTTGGGCCATTTCACGTATCGAGCGAGCGTCCCCGGCCCGGGTATTACCACCGGTGCCCGAATTAATATCGATTTTTATGCCGTCAATGGTCATTCGGCTGCTCGCCACTTAGGCGAAAGGCAAAACACAAATGTTCGGAATGTAACTATCTCTTACTAGTTAAGACAGTTTTAAGCAAGATTTGAGGTCAAGAGGGGAAAAATAATTCAATTTTTTTGTCCCGAATCCTGTTCCGCTCTCGACGATCCGAGAGCAAGCCCATGAATAAACGGGTCGGGACTCGCTTCAATTTAAAAGCAACCGGAAAATGATAACAAGCGTCGAATCTGGTTTGACACAAATCGGCTAGCTTTTCTCCTTTCTCAATTCACCATCCTACGACAAAAAATCACCGGAAGAATTGAAGTCACGCCAAGCGGTTTGGATCGTTTTGTTCAGATCAATTACAAGGGATTTTTAATGAAATATTCATACTTTAACGCTCTCAAACTAAGTTTAATTTTATCGTTTTTCACGTTTTTAACCGTCGGGGCCAATGCCGGCGGCATCGATACCGCGTTTAACGCAAATGTGCAAACCACGACGTTTTTACCGGAAAACGTCTATCAGGTAATAACCCTGCCGGACGGAAAAACTATCGTTTCCGGTGATTTCAACCTTTACAATAGCAGTCCCGTTAGCGGCTTGATCCGGCTGAACCCCGATAAGAGCCTGGACCCGACATTTAACAATCGCGTATGGGCATCGCCTTTAGATAAAGCGGCTGCAAACATCGTCATTTTACCTGACGGCAAATATTTAATTACAGGTTTTCTTTTCCGAGAAAACGTAAACAGTCCGTGGATACGTAGTATTTCGCGACTCAATTCCGACGGAACAATTGATTCCTCTTTTAATTATTCTTTAGGAGGAGATCTAAGCCGAATAGACATCGATTCGAACGGCCGAATTCTGCTCGGCGGTGGATTTCAGATAAACCAGAACGGTGTTAATACTCTTCGACGAATTATTAGGTTGAAAGCAGACGGGACTTTCGATCCGACATTCAATGCTCCCGACTTCGCTTTCCAGGGAATGATCGTTCAGGGTAATAAAATTATTTATTTCGAACAAGATGAGGTCTTACAGCGTCTGCGAATGTTGCGACTGAACGAAGATGGCACGACCGACGTAACGTTTACGCCGATCTTAATTTCAAATTCCGGAGTGAGAAAATATGCGGTTCTTCCGGATAACAAGATTTTACTCGAAGCGGGAAACGAACTAATCCGGGTAAACGAGAATGGCGGAAACGACGATACATTCCATAAGCAAATTCTCGGAGCCAACGGGTGGGACATGTTTACGCGCAACGGCGGCCCGATAACCGTCGTTCATCTCGATAGTTCTTCACAATTCATAAATGTAGTTCGCTTTCTGCCGGACGGCACTCCGGATCCGAGCTATACACGTTTTGTTTATAAAAACTCCATTCCTGCCGGTTTTGTCCTTTCCGCCTTTGCTATGGAGGCGGACGGCGGAATTCTTGTTGGCGAGAGCGGACTAAATTCGACTTCGAATAGCTTCAAGCGGATTCTACCCACCGGTCTAATTGATTCTAACTTCAATGCCGGGAATTTTGGTTTTCAGACGAGTTCACTCGGTAAGGTGGAAACGGTTCGGGTCCTCTCAAATGGGAAGATCGCCCTCGGGGGTGATTTCGACAAGGTTGGTACCTTTTTTCGATCTAAAATTGCCGTTTTGAATGACGACGGCTCAGTCAACCAATCGTTCGACATACATGTCGGTTCGACTAGTAACCGTTTTACAAACATTCAAGAGGTGTACGACATTTCGGTCCAGACAGATAGGAAACTCCTTGTAAACGGTAACTTTCAATACACGATCAATGGGGTCCAGAAATCGAATATTGTGCGTCTAAATCCGGACGGCAGTATTGATACAGGATTCGTAGTTTCTGCGTACATTCAGGATGCGGCCGTGGCGAACGGCTTCGGTACCAACGAAACAATTCCCGGAAGCAACGGAAAAGTGCTGGTAGGGGCATCTCGTTCTAATTTAGGGGAACCAACCCTTACCCCGACCCTCTTTGATATGTCGGGTACAAAAGATCCGTCATTTACTCCGACCATTTTTAGCAATAAAAACGGTGTAGGAATTTTCCATATTGCAGTTCAGGCCGACGGAAAAATATTAATCTCAGGCAGACACACAGCTCCGACCATTACGGCAGATAATCAAAATGGCTTTATCGCGCGTTTGAACGCTAATGGAACTACCGATTCGTCATTCGCAATATACGAAACACCCGACAAAATCGTAAAGGACTTTTCGATCCTGGCGGACGGACGGATTTTGGCAGTACTGCGGACGAATACGAAAAGTTCTGTAATTGCCCTCGACCGTAACGGCAGCATCGATACGGCGTTTCCATCCGGCCCCGGTGCAAACGGGAAAATTAATTCTATTGCGGTTCTTCCGAACGGGTCGATTCTGGTCGGCGGGTTGTTCTCGACCTATAACGGGCAGCCGAGAAAAAACCTGGCGGCGTTTAAAGCCGACGGGACGCTGGCATCTGATTTTGGGAGCACGAATGGCGAAGTGTTGAAAATAACGGTCGACAGTCACGGCCGCGTGCTGGTCGGCGGGCAGTTTACGTCGATTAGTGCGGGTGCTCAGCAGATCGCGGCGGCCAAAGGACAGGCGGCGAGAAGCGGCGGTTCGACGTTGTCGGTTAGTCAGGCCGAGGATGTTGCAATTCCGTACCTTGCGCGGTTTAAGGCGGACGATACGGCCGCGCGGCCGGCTAGTTTCGACTTCGATGGCGACGGCATGTCAGACACGGCGGTATGGCGCGAAAACGGGGGTATTTGGTTTGTAACCAATAGCTCGAACGGTTCCGGCCCGGCGACTCAGTTCGGCCAGCCCGGTGATCGCATAGTTCCCGGCGATTTTGACGGCGACGGTAAAACGGATTTAGCCGTATGGCGGCCTTCGAACGGGATCTGGTATTTGCAGCAAAGCAATGCAGGGTTTACTGCCGTTCAGTGGGGCCTGCCGACGGATTTGCCGACGCAGGGAGATTTCGATGGCGACGGGAAGACCGACATTGCCGTATGGCGGCCCTCTTCCGGGATCTGGTTTGTTATAAACAGCTCAAATGGCCAGCTCGTCGCTACGCAGTTCGGGCAGGACGGCGACCGTCCGGTCGCGGGCGATTACGACGGCGATGGCAAAACCGACCTTGCGGTATTTCGCCCGTCGAGCGGCATTTGGTTTATCCGGCGGAGTACCGGCGGCGACACCGCACTCCAGTTCGGTATGGCATCGGACAAAGTCGTCCCGGCGGACTATGACGGCGACGGCAAGACTGACATCGCGGTCTATCGCGACGGCATTCTCGGAATGTGGTACCTGCAGCGAAGCACCGCCGGCTACGGCGAGCGGCAGTTCGGAACCACGGGCGACGTTCCCGCCGCCGGCGACTTCGACGGAGACGGCAACGCCGACATCACTGTCTGGCGCCCGTCAAACGGTGTCTGGTACATGCAGCAAAGCACGTCCGGCTACACCGTCAAACAGTTCGGCCAGATTGGCGATAAACCCCTCCCGGCCGCTTATGTACCTTTTCAGTAATATAAATTCGTATCTGCCGGTACGAGTAGTTTAAGACACGAAACGCGAGGGCTTTTGATAAAGCTCTCGCGTTTTGCGTTTTCAAACCCGTGCTCTCCGCAACGAAACAGGTTTGCCGAATCGCATTCGGGAGCGGGCTTTGCCCATCCGCACTGCGGTCGCGGCTCTGCCCGACCGTCCAACGCACACTTTATGACGCGAGGCGGCTTTGCCGCCAAATCTTACTCGCAAGAATATATTTAAGTCGCTGCTTGTCGGCGGCACAGCCGCCTCCGGCGGTTATCGGGGACGAGCCAACGGTCGGGCACAGCCACGACCGCAGTGCGGCGCGGCCCAGGCGGAAAAAACATCCGAAGGTCGTTTGGAGGCCTTCTATTATGCGATTCGTGATCGAAAGTGGAAATTTGGAGGATTTAAGTTATACTCCCGCGGCCCGAGGTCAAGGGCTGCGGGAGTATTTGGTTGAACTAAATAGAAGCCTGAGGAACGTTAGGCTTTATTTAATTCTCCGGTTTTTTAGTCGGTGCCGCGGGCGACACTCTTGGGGACATTGTCGGCTGTGCCTGGGATTCGTTGACGATCGTGTAATCCGCGGGTGGTGAAAATAATGAGATAGGGGGGTTATCGCGGCTGATTTTTGTCATGCGATAGGTTTGTTCGCCGAAGGACGGGTTTGTACTGCGCGAAAGTACGGTCACGCCCAGTTCTTTTGAGAACCATCTTTCATAAACGGTCTCGATCGGGTGGTCGTTGCCCATGCTGCCGGCCGGGATCGTGGTGGTGGTCCGGGTCCCCTCGACCTCGACGCCCTCGATAGTTTTTGTTCCGAGAGATTCGGTCTTGACGTCGCGTTTTGCTCCGCCCGCCATCGGGCCCATTGCACCTCCGGCCGGCCCCTCCGAACGGGTAATTATCGCGCCGCCCGCGCCGCCTGCTGCCGGTGCCGGTGCCTGTACCATCCGGACGCTTCCGCCTCCGCCGCCTGCTCCGGCGTCGCCCGAGGCTGGTGCCGTGGACCGTGCCATCATTACGCCTCCGCCCCCGGCTCCTCCGGTCGTTTCGGTCCTAATTGTAGGGTTACCTTCCCTGATGCCGGTGTTGACGGACGTTCCGCTGCCAACGGCTCCAAAGCTACCGCCTCCGCCGCCCGCACCGCCGGGCCTGATCGCCGACTGGACCGCGATGTTCTTTTTGCTGTTCAGTTGATACCGGAAACCGGCAATCGGGTCCGTAATCGAGATCGACTCAGGCACCTCGATCACCGCACCGCCTACGCCCATTTCTTTTGGCATGTCCTCGCGGCGGTAGCGGCCTTCGCTGTCGCGATAAATGCGGCTGGTCGTGGTCCTTGTTACTTTGGTGCCGTCAGCCATTTGCTGTACGGTCGTGCTTATCGCCTCGGCCGAATAAGGTGCACTTTTCACGGTTCTTTCGACGGGCCGAGCGCTCTCCGCCACAATGGCGCCCTGGCCGAAACCGGCGGCGGCGCAAAAAACGATTGTCAGTATTAGGTATGCTATTTTCATCTTCTCTCTCTCCTTTTTTATATGTAAATTAATATTTTCCTACCAATCTGAACGCTCTCAGGCCGCCATCGGGCCCCAGCAGCAGATCTGTCTTGATCTTGTCGATCTCATTCTCAACCTGCACTTGTACTCCGATCGCGTGCAGTATTGACGGGGGAAGATCGACCCTGATAATTTGCCCGTTTCCGTCTTCCTGATCCGATAACGCCGCGTAAAGGGGTCTGAATTCGGCCGGGTTGTCTAACGGGCTCCCTCGCCAGCGGTTTCGGAAACCGGCTGTGTCAGACGGTTTATTTTTTATGTGGTAGCCGGCGTAGATCGAATGCGTAATCGAAGGCCGGTCATTGGAGGCGAATTTAAAACGGGCCGGCAGGGGTGCCGGCGTTCCATCATGCAGGGGTGCCGGCGCTCCATCGAACGGGGCCGGCTCAGGTGCCGGGATAGGCTGACTGTCGGTGGTCGCCTGTTGTTTTACTGTCGGAATGTCGACAGAGCTCCGAAGCGGCCGAGAATTGAATATAAAGAGTCCGCCAATAATTAACAGAAGCGCGGCAGCGGCACTAGTAAAAATTCCGATCTGCCGTAACGTGAGTCGACCCCATCTTGACAGTCCGCCTCCCGGCCCCTGCGAGATCTGCCTTTTAACGGCACTAAAAAGGAATGGAGCGGATACGATCTCTTCGATCTCGTCGGGCCGTAGTTTACCGGCACGGAGCAATCGATCGCCCAGCTTGTCCAGATCTCCGTTGTTTAATATTCGTTTATTCATCGCTCCGTCGAAAAAGGACGTTAACTTTACCGATTTCCGGCACAAATTTTTTTCATTATTTTTCTTAAGGCCTGCCGTGCCCGGGTGGCGCGGCCCTTTACACGCGACTCGGTCCAGCCCATAACGGCCGCCGCTTCGTCGACGCTCATACCTTCGACGTGCAGCATTTCGAGGATCGCGCGATCGACCGGCAAAAGCTGCGAAAGGAGCCGATCTGCCAGGTCGCGTTCGATAAGCCGCTGTTCGCAAGACTGGATCGTAAACGGCTCGTCAGTTCTGAACAGCCAGTTTTCCACATCCGAGATATCGCATGCACGATTTTCCGGTTTGTTTTTCACATGCCTCATTGCATCGAGACAGACGTTGGTCGTGATCTTGCCGATCCAGCTTGCAAGCGACCATTCGTTGGCTCCGCGAAACGCAGTAAGCTCAAAATATACTTTCGAAAATGTGGTTTGTATGATCTCTTCGATTTCCTGCGGTCGATGAAAATACCGGGCGGCGGTGGCGGCAGACAGTCTCTTATACCGCTCGAAAATAAGTTCAAAAGCGGCCTCGTCCCCGGCAAGAACGCGGTCGACGAGCTGCTTGTCCTTAAGACTGTCGTCGGCGGGATCCTGGCTGGAATTCAGCGCAGACGTTTCTCCCGGCCATGTTATCGAATACGTCATCGTTTGATTAAGAGATCGGGAACCGAATTGAAAGTAAGGACGTAATCGATGGCAAATCGGGCGCAAGGTTTTTACAATTTCAATTTAATTATTAAAAAATAGGGATTCTATGATCTTGCCGATGGCCCGAACGTCGTCGGGACATTGCAAATCCTGGCGAGTTGAATGCAATATCTGGTATACCGTAAAAGGTCGAATCGATACCCGGTATTGCCAGGCATCCACGTTGACCAAAATGACCTCCGGATTAAGACCGGCTAATAATAAACACGAGGCCGATGACGATGAAGACGAAGACCCACTTTCCAATAGCAAAAAATTGGAGATTATCGACATTCGCTGCGATTCTCCTGTTAAGTACCGTTTACGCCTCCGGGCAATCAAAAGCAGCGACGGACCGCATGGCGGAACTCGAACCTTCGCCGCAGTTTAAGACGCGTGTCGCAGGAATAATAAACGGTATTTTGAAAGCGTGGGACAAAGCGGATGTCGTCTGCCTGGGCGAAGATCACGCTGGGAAGAACGACTCGGACCTCAGGATCGCGTTGGTTGAAAATCCGGAATTTACCCGCCGGGTTCGCGTCGTGATGGTCGAATTTGCGAACGTAAAATACCAGGATATGCTCGATCGCTTTGCGCTAGACGGTGAAGATATACCGAGAGAGAAGCTGCGTGTTGTTTGGCAAGGTATCGGAGCGACCACAGTTTGGAATTCGCCTGTTTACGAGGCATTTTTACGTGCGGTCCGGCGTGTAAATCTCGCGCTTCCGCGTGAAAAACGAATTCGACTCGTGGCCGGTGACTCCGAACAGCCAAACCGCGGCAAATATATCCGCGAAGCGATTGCCCGCGAACTCCTCGATAAAAAATTAAAAAGCCTCGCCGTTTACGGCGCCGGACACTGCGAATGCCGGGGCGGAGGATTTCCAGGCGAAATCGGCGACAAATATCCGGGAAAAATATTCGCGGTATTCAATTTTTACGACACGGAAGAAGGCCGGCGCACTTTCAAACTCGGCGACGAGCCCCAATTAATACAAATCTCAGGCACGGAAAAAGAGAAAATGCCGGTCGGCAGAATGTTTTTTCTCGGAAGGGCGAACGATCCGTCGCTGCTGGGCGATATTGCAAACGCGATCATTCATTTCGGCAATATCAAGGACTCCAAAGTTGCAATCGAACCGTGAGTGACCTTGCCGATTACGGCGTATAAACAAACGTTCTTAAAACGATCATTTGCAGAAAGCTGATCAGAAGCAGCACGATCATCGCCGAAATATCGAACATTCCTATTGGAGGGATCAGCAGCTGAAAAGGCCGCAGGATCGGATCGGTTACGCGTCGGACAAACGCAAAAAACGTTTTCTGGGTGAAAACGAACCAAAAGGAAATAAAACGAATAAAGATAAAAAGCACCAGGACGCTCAATAAACCATAGAGCACGAATCCAACGAGCATTTTTGGATTACCGGTGATAACTCCTGCCGTCAGGCCGTCGATCACATAAAATGTGTTCGAAACAATCTGCATCGCGAAAAACGTCAGCACGAAACCGATAAACATTGTCAGCAGCGGTGCAAGCCGCGTGTCGATGCGGTAAAGCGCGAAGAAACGAGAGGCCGGATAAACCCATTTTTCCGTCGCCTTTCGCACTTTAAAGCCGAACCGGCCGATTTTGCCGAAGGGGTTTGGATCGGAGTAATTGAATATCAGCCGCAGGACCAGCATTCCCATAAAAATGCCAAATGTCAGCCATACAACGAGGAATATCCACGGATAAACAAATAAAGAAAGCATAGAAATAAAACCGATTATTCCCCGGCGGCCACGAAATAGTCGGGAGTCGGATCCACGGTGAATTGTACCGCATCTATTCGATCATGCCCCAGCAGATACGCTTTACAAACCCGGTGCCCGCCATCCATCAGTCGGCCGTCGGCCGATAAAATGATCGGAAATGTGAGGTCGGCAGCCGATATTTTTCGCGCGTGTTCGGCGACCGCCCGGCACGTCGGACTTTCACTCGGGCCAAACCAGCAATTTTGATCGAATTCCGCAATTTGATCGATCGCGACCGTTTTGACCGGCAGGCCGCGCGTAAGCTCCCACAAACGCTCGGTATTCCAAAAAGCACGGCCGCCGTCGACGGGCCGGGAATGCTTTTGCGGCATTTAGATATACTCCCTAGCGCCGAAAATTGCGGTCCCGACGCGGACGACGGTTGCGCCTTCTTCGACCGCAATCTCGAAATCGTGGCTCATGCCCATCGAAAGCTCGCCTTTTCCGTTTGAAAATGCTCCTTTCGCCGCCAAATCGTCGCGAATCGATCTTAAACGTCGAAAATAGGGGTGAACATTATCCGGATCATCAAAATACGGCGGCAGTATCATAAGCCCGTCAAATTTCAGGTTTTTACAGCTTGCTAAAAAATCTACCACCTTGATCAATTCCGTTTCGGTAACACCGGATTTTGTCTCCTCTCCCGCGAGGTCTACCTGTACAAAAACTGACAGTTCGGACCGGCCTTCCTCCTCACATATACGCTCAAGCCGCCTTGCCAGTTCGATGGAATCTACCGATTGGATGACGTCAAACAATTGCACAGCTTTCCGGGCTTTGTTCGACTGCAAATGCCCAATCAGGTGCCATTCGGCGGCATTTCGGCCAATTTCCAAAATCTTTCCCTCGGCTTCCTGGACCTTGTTTTCACCGAGAACCGTCGCACCTGCCCGAATCGCATTTTTCACGACCTCGGCCGGGTGTGTTTTACTAACCGCTACAAGCTTGATTTCATCAGACGGCCTTCCTGATCGTGCGGCCGCTTCTGTAATTCGCCGACGAACGCCGGCCAATTGTTCGCTGACATCAGTTTCCATCTAAATAAAGATATCAAAATCTGCCGAAGGTTGCCGAAAGATCCTTTCCAAACCAATTTACGAACTGGATGTGGAACATGGATGAAAATCTGTACGGGCCGGCTTTGCCATTTCGCAGAGCGGCGGCTTCGGAGATCGCCTCTAAACTTAAATCAGTTGCCTACGGCTTCAGCCGGAGGTTGCGGTATTAAAAAGTATTTGGCTTTAGCCAAATTAAAATAAAATTATTTCCGATTGGCTTTAGCCGAATTTAATCTCCAATTTATTGGGCTAAAGCCAAAGGCAAGACCCTTTTTTATTTTTGGCTAAAGCCAAGGCTGATTTATCTACTCGGACCCCTCCGGCTGAAGCCGGAGGCAATTTAAAAGAGTTTTAAGACAGTCCCTACGGCCGTCGCCGCAGTTCGAGGAGACAAAGCGCGAAATACAACCCGGGAGAGGGCCTTAAACCAGCTTTACACAAAAAGCCGGACGATGAAAAATTCGTCCGGCTTCGTGTCTTCCGCCCAATTGTTCTCGGCTATATTGATTTACAAATTAATTCCAGTGTCCGATTATTCTCGGGTTTGCTTTTTTCTTGAGCAGCTTCTGCAATTTAATGCGTGCTTTATGAAGCTGCGATTTCGATGTTCCGACCGAACAGCCCAGAATTCGGGCGACCTCTTCGTGTTCATACCCTTCTACGTCGTGCAGCACGAACACGTTCTTATAACCGGCCGGTAGTTTTTCGATCGCGTTTTCCAGAGCGATCTTGTCTACAATCCTCATGCGTTCCGGGTTGGCGGTTCCCGCTACAACCTGGTCCGGCGTTTCCCCTTCTTCAGTTGTTTTTTCGAGCTTTACTGCCCGTTTCCTAAAGTGCATTAGCACCTGGTTTACCGTCATTCGATGAAGCCACGTTGTAAATGCCGAGTCCCCGCGAAAGCTCCCCACCTTACGGTAGAGCTGAATAAATACATCCTGCGTGAGGTCTTCGGCCCTTTCCAGCACATTGGGATCCTAAGCTTAGAATTCCACGTGGACAAGTTGTCGCGGCCGCTTCTATAGTGTCACCTAAATACTAGTGACTCCAGCGTAACTGGACTGGCCACAGTTAGGCCGCAAATGTAATCACACTGGCTCACCTTCGGGTGGGCCTTTCTGCGTTCGCGAGTGGACCCGATAAGCTCATGGAGCGGCGTAACCGTCGCACAGGAAGGACAGAGAAAGCGCGGATCTGGGAAGTGACGGACAGAACGGTCAGGACCTGGATTGGGGAGGCGGTTGCCGCCGCTGCTGCTGACGGTGTGACGTTCTCTGTTCCGGTCACACCACATACGTTCCGCCATTCCTATGCGATGCACATGCTGTATGCCGGTATACCGCTGAAAGTTCTGCAAAGCCTGATGGGACATAAGTCCATCAGTTCAACGGAAGTCTACACGAAGGTTTTTGCGCTGGATGTGGCTGCCCGGCACCGGGTGCAGTTTGCGATGCCGGAGTCTGATGCGGTTGCGATGCTGAAACAATTATCCTGAGAATAAATGCCTTGGCCTTTATATGGAAATGTGGAACTGAGTGGATATGCTGTTTTTGTCTGTTAAACAGAGAAGCTGGCTGTTATCCACTGAGAAGCGAACGAAACAGTCGGGAAAATCTCCCATTATCGTAGAGATCCGCATTATTAATCTCAGGAGCCTGTGTAGCGTTTATAGGAAGTAGTGTTCTGTCATGATGCCTGCAAGCGGTAACGAAAACGATTTGAATATGCCTTCAGGAACAATAGAAATCTTCGTGCGGTGTTACGTTGAAGTGGAGCGGATTATGTCAGCAATGGACAGAACAACCTAATGAACACAGAACCATGATGTGGTCTGTCCTTTTACAGCCAGTAGTGCTCGCCGCAGTCGAGCGACAGGGCGAAGCCCTCGGCTGGTTGCCCTCGCCGCTGGGCTGGCGGCCGTCTATGGCCCTGCAAACGCGCCAGAAACGCCGTCGAAGCCGTGTGCGAGACACCGCGGCCGGCCGCCGGCGTTGTGGATACCTCGCGGAAAACTTGGCCCTCACTGACAGATGAGGGGCGGACGTTGACACTTGAGGGGCCGACTCACCCGGCGCGGCGTTGACAGATGAGGGGCAGGCTCGATTTCGGCCGGCGACGTGGAGCTGGCCAGGGAAAG